>Ga0272440_1000478_pt1 | contig 33917 bp, 18 predicted proteins | sample SSMMMBAug17_FD_192440 | JGI IMG/M metagenome (GOLD analysis project Ga0272440, IMG submission 192440) | Marine sediment archaeal communities from Little Sippewissett salt marsh, Falmouth, MA, United States - SSM-MMB-Aug17 | ecosystem: Environmental > Aquatic > Marine > Wetlands > Sediment ... | reverse complement strand
AAAAAGGTATAGGGTATAGGGCGGGAATTGGGGTCAAACCTTGAATTGTGAATTATAAAGATTTGCCACTGCTTAGAGTGGTGTTGATTTTCTTAATTCACAATTCAAGGTTTGACCCCAATTCCTTTCGTTCAAGTAAACAGGTCATCAGCGATCAAAATATGATCAAAATAGTTATGAAGTTTGTCAATTTTGTGAATGGCTTTTCCCAGAATCAGTATTTTTTCTATTGAATAGCTGGGAAATGAATGATGAAGAACCATGCATTTTTTTTCAAACGCTTTAATGATTGATGATGGCTTTACTGACGTCGTATATTTAATTTCACATGCAGTGATCACTTTATCGGCTCTGACAAAGACGAGATCAACCTGTGCGCCTTGATTGTTATCGGCTCTTTTAAACCAGGAACCAGACTGATAATCAATTGCTGAAAAGCGTTGATATTCAGATATTTTTTTTGAATGATTTTGACATAGGCGTTCAAAAGCATAACCTTGCCATTGATTGTAGTTCCGACTATTCAACAAGGTGTTATATGAACAATTACCTGATACTATTTTTGATGAATTGGGGGCAATAAATTTAAAATAAAAATGTAAAAATGGATCGTTCATGCTGTATTTTATTAAACGACTCTCGTTTGCCTTATCAACAGGAATCTGTTTTTTGATAAAACCAGCCAATTCAAGATCACGCATGCGATCTGAAAAATTTCCACCAGAGGATACCTTGCATTTTGTTGCCAATTCAGAAAGGAAGTATTTGCCATTTGATAATGTTTTTAGAATTTTTTCATATATCAGATGGCTTGCAAAATGACTGATAAACAATCGATTAAATTCATGAAAGAAAAATCCTGTTGATTTAAATGCATATTCATTTAAATTTTGTGTCAGTGACATTTTTGGATTTAATTCCAGTAAATATTGCGGAATACCGCCAAAAACCATATAGGTTTCAAGCGCATTCTTTTCAGCGATTGTGTTTGTAAAAAAGGATCGGCTCTCTGAAATGCTTAAGGGTTGTAAATTGATTTCAAGATCAATTCTGCCATATAATGAATTAGACTGAATTACTTTTTTGACAATGAACGATGAAACAGAGCCACATAAAACAAATGTGCATTTTGGATGTTTTGATAAATAATTATCCCAATGATACTTGAAAATTGAAACCAACTTCCCTTTCATTTCACACATCCACTGAAATTCATCAAAGAAAATGACAAGTTTTTTGGATATACGCTTTTCAACTGATACAATCTGATCGTTTAGCAAAGTAAAGACATCATCCCAATCAACCGCATGAAAATCTATTTCAGGTGCATTATAATGCGACATTTGTTTTAAAAAATATTGAATCTGAGTTCGAGTATTCACATTTTCAATACCATCAAATTTCCACAACAAATCATCTTGATAAGCATTTTCTATCAATGCTGTTTTGCCAACTCTTCTACGCCCATAAACTGCCACCAGCATGCTTTTATTTCGCCAATTTTCCTCTCGAAGGGCGGCTAATTCAGAATTTCTGCCATAAAAAGGGATGGTCATTCTTACAAACCTCCATGATAATATGCGCTGAATTATTAATAAATTTAGCCTATAAGCCAACAAGATATTTGTTTTGCGCTGATTATCCTTAAAATTTGGCGTAATATTTTATCAATCCATCAATCCATTTCCAAAAATTCTATTTCCGCATCATCCTCAATTGAAATATCCACATTTAATGGGGGCAGCATAAAGAATTCAGGGCGATTTGCAAGATATGCATTATGAATCATTTTATGCTGCTTATACTGTAAAATTGGAAGGGGGTATAATGTTCGTTCTTTTCCATCAAGACCATACATGGACATGTCCTCGATTAGAAAGACCATCAGACCATCTCCCAGATAATTAATCTGACTGTTTTTTGGTAACGATGCCCCTGGCTTTGCCATTTTAATATTTCCAACAAAGGCATCACCCGAGCCAGTCAATGTGGCAGTTAAATTTTGTGTATCTATGACAGGTGCGTCTGTTGTGCCGAGTGTAGCAGCATGAACATTGATACTTTGCGCCACGAGTGATCCGCCATTGATATCAGCTTTGGCATTCAATTCAATAGAACCTGTGATACCAGCATTAATGTTTCCCAAATGTATTGCACCGGTTTGAGATATTAGCGAAATATTGCCCTGATTGTTCGTATTAAGGCCCATGATCGTGAGATCTCCCTGTGTATCAAAGGTCACATCATGATATGCATTTAATTGAGTGGCAATATTGATGGATGCTACATTGATATTGAGTTCATTTTTAACAGTCATATCACCTTCAAATGTTGCTTTGCCAGATGCATTAATATTGAAATTGTCAGCATTAACTGTTGCGTCACTGCTGATAAAAGATACATCGTAGGCATTTTCAACAGAAAGACGCGAAACAGGGGAATCAGACTTGCCAACAGCGCCGCTGACAACCACATTGCCGCCATCAGGAGACAACGTCATTTGATCTCCTTTGATTTGACATAGTTCAATATCACCTGATGTTGTTTTCAAGTAAAGATCACCCGATACAATCAAAGCCGCATCAGGCGCTTTGATCCATGCATCCTGAACAGTTGTTTCGAGATTGGCAGCAAGTCTGATTTCACCAATGCCATCAAACAAGATGTTACCTGGAACCTGCAAATCTGCATTGAGATAGGTTGGTCCTGATGTAATGATTGTTAAATTGGCATTGGATTGAAAATGAATATCTGCATTGATAGTCAATTCATTATTTTCAAACAATACATCATCATTGACATACAAGGGCGCATTAATATTGGTTTTGCCGCTGGAATTTTGAATTCGCAGTTGATCGGTATATATGGCATTTGCACTTGATTCAAAGTTTATTGTTCCTGATGAGGCGACTCTCATTTCAGACAATGGTTTACTGGCATTGCCAACAGGGCCTTTGAATGAAATATTGCCTTGAGATGATGACACATTGAGTATGGAGACTTGAGATTCTGATGAAATGTCTGACAGGATAATATCTCCCTTTTGTGTAATGAGATTGCTGTTGCCTGTCAGCACTAAAGGTGACTGGATTTCTATATCTGCTTGCGGGATTTCCTGGTTTGCAGTGGGGGCAGTTGTTTCTATTGTTGAATCAAGAAGCAATTTACCGCCCGAGTTAAACTGAAATTTGCCTTGAGATTTAACTGTGTCATTTATTTCTGCCTGTTCTCTAATGGCCAATGTAATGTTACCTTTGTCAACAGTCTCTACAGGACGATTAATTGATAACAATCTTGCATTGATCGTAATATCGCCGCTGATATGAATATCCCCATTGATATTCACGTGATCGGCCTGAACAATATCTAACTTAGAGAGCGCCTGTCCTGAACGTCCAGTCGTACCTTCCAAAAAAATCTGATTGTCGTTGGCATCAAGTTGGAGTGTTGCATTGTCATCAATTTGAGAAACAATGTCAGCCAGTTTTATATCGCCATGATGGCTGATAATTGCGCAGCCAGACATTAATTTTGTTGGGTATAAAATAGAAATACTGGAGTCAGGTCCTGTTGTCTCAAGATCTGCACTTAAAAGTAGATTTCCGGCACCACTGAATGTCAAATTGCCAATGGTGTTAATATCACTTTTTATCGTAAGAACATCCTTATTATGAATGCTTAACGTATTCACGTTTATGATTTTATCATCCCCGCTAAATGCAACTTCATTGGCTTCGGTAATAACAAATCCACCCATACGACTGGTATTTGAACCTATACTTCCTAAAATTTCTATATTACCATTCTCAGATGATAATGAAAGCACATGATTATCGGGTGTATCTGTATCAATAGCGTTTAACAAGATATCACCATCATTCGTTATTAATTGATGATCGCCTTTAATTGTCAGTTTTGCAGTGTTTATGGATAGAGCAGCCCCAATGCCAGTGATTTCAATATCTGCATCCAAATGAATATCGCCTGCCCCTGAAAAAGTAACCGGGCCTTTTGCATCAATTTTTTGATTAATGTTCAAAGCATCTGCCTGATCCCAATCAATGTTTCCGCCTGCATTCATCGTCTTTGCCATTGTTGCTTTGCCTGTTGTCTTGATATTGATATTGCCTTCAGTTTCAACAGGTTCGAGAATTGTCAATGTTTTGGTCGAAATATCCATATCCCCGGATATATTGATTTTACGATCCAATGTTGTATCGTTTGTGACTGATTGAATTTTTAGGCTGTTTGCATATAGTGCTTCATCGGTTTTGGCAAATTTTACATTTTGGGCATTGGTTATTTGAATGCCATTCAAGATCTTATTTGATTCGCCAACAGTGCCTTGAAAATCAATATTGGTTCCTGCAGACAGTGTAAGTATATTTGCGTCATGAATTTTTGTTGAAACATGATATAAAGAAATGCCGCCGAATTGAGAACGTATATTATGATTATCACACAAGGATAACTGATCAATATTTATATCCTGTTTCGCCAGAATGTCGCCATCAAGTTCGATATTACCCGGGCCACTAAATGATACGTTTCCAAAAGATTGCAAATTTGCAGATATTTGGGCAAGATCGTTATTGACAATATGAATATCGCCTGATGATGTTATATTTGCGTTAATTTGAAGCGTATTGACGTTCAGTTTAATATCAGCGGTTAATGTTATTTGGCCATCCAGGCGGACATCACCGATACTGGCAATTAGAAATGAATTCGCATGAACTGTGGATTCAGAACCTATCAGGTGAACATCATTGGCACCCATAATATCAATTTTTTGAAAAGCGAGTTCAGGCGATCCCAATGCCTGGTCAATGGTGATATTGGCATCACCCGCAAAAAGAACAAGGGTTTGTGTTTCATTTACTGAGGGCGTAATTTTATCAAGTACAATATTGCCATTATATGTAGCAATGCTTCTATCACCGGTCATCTGAATATCTGCAATACTGATAACAACATCCGCACCTTCCGCAATTGTTTGAATATTGCCGTGAAGATCTATTATTCCAGTATTGTCCAGATGAATATTGCCCTGAGAACGAATAGAGCCCTTGATTGCCAATGCTTTTCCAGAAACAACAGACAAATTTGCAATGGATTCATTGTTGCCAATATCTTTATTAAACGCAATATCAGCCATTCCAGATGAAACAGCCAGACCATGCGCGCCATTGATTTCCCCATTTACTACAATATTGCCGCCTTCACTGCCTGTATTAATTGACAGATCACCATTTAACAAAACATTCGTATTTAAAACAACATCGTGTGCTTGTGTCTTAATGGATAAAGGGGCTTGTATGGTGATAGGGCCAACAACTTCAGAGGTATTAAAATCATTTTTCAAGCTGATATTACCATTGAGGAAAAGTCCTTTATTTGGGGCTTGCAAATGTATTGCTGAAAGATCAATGTCCCCCAGATAAATATCTCCTGCGGATGCTTCAATATTAAGCTGAAAATCATTGGTATTATCTGTCACATTGCCATTTAGAATAATATTGCCAACAACAGAATCCAATATAATATTGTCTTTTAACAAAGATACATTGCCCTGGATATTTATTTGACCGGTTGAGGTATAAATATTGTTTCCTAACATTACATTTTCAGCAGAATCAATTATGAATGATTTTACTTTATGTGTTTGACCAATGGGTTTATTGATATTAACAGTTCCATTGTTGGTACTGAGCAGCATTTCATAAGGTCCATCAACTGAAGGTAGCAATGTGATATCGCCAGTTTTTCGTGTGCGAATGGTTGTATGATTTTTTAAAACAATTGCGCCTGCAATGTTACTGGTATCAAAATGATCATTGACTTCAATATCACCATTTAGCATCAATCCTTGATCTGCGGCTGCAATTTCTAATGCGCCCAATGAAACATCATTGATATTGATTGTGCCTGTATTGGCATTGAGTGTCAGGGTATGCGTATTATCTGGATCGGTCATTTTGCCAGTTATGGTAATGTCGCCCTGAATGGTTTTCAGTTGTAATTGATTTTGTGTGCTTTGCAGGTTTCCATTGATCGTAATATTGCCATTGCTGGCAGTCATGGAACCGCTCAATTGTAAAAGTTGCGTGGGCGTGACTAAAATGTCTTGGGCATTGAAACTGCTTCCAACAAAAACATTCCTTGCCTTTGCAATAGAAATTTTTCCCATCGGTGTATTGGGACCGACATCCCGCATAAAGAAAATATCTCCGCCGCCGCTCGAAATAGTTAGATTGTAAGATTTTTCACCTGTGCTGTAAACTTTGTCCGAAAATCGAACATTGCCCACACCAGTACCAGTATTAATGGATAAATTATTGGTCAGCAAGACTGAGGGCTGAAAAGACACATCGCCATTGGCTGTAATAATATTGCCATCAATGTAACAGGCCGCAGCATTCTGAATGGATAATGCGTTCAATGCTTCAGTTTGCCCCATATCGCTTGATATATGGACATTACCTATATTTGCACCTGTATCCAATGTAAGAGAATGATGACCATTGATCTTATTGTTTATTTGAATATCAGTATTGTCTGTTTGAATGGTAATATCGTTATGTAATTGAATATCTGCCAGTTGCGTTGTATTCCATTCCTGACTGACAGTGACATTGTCATTTAAAATAAGATTTCCGCCGGATTGAAAAACAACTGCATTCATATTGATTGACTGCAATGATATACTGCCATCTGATGTTGCAATTGTGATCTTATTTGTATTGTCCTGATCGTTCAATTGACCATTGAATGTGATATTGCCGCCTGAAGTATTGATCTGAAGATCAGACAAGATTTGAACATGACCATCGAATAAGATATCACCTTGCAATGTACTGATATTATTATTCAATTGTATGATATCTGAATCAATGGCAATACCCTGTGCGCTGGTATGGATATCATTGGCATTCAGTTGACTGGCAATGACATTCAGTGATGTCAGCGGTGTCTGTTTACCCAAAGCCTGAGCGAATTTAGATGCGCCATCTTTGGTTTCGACTTGCAATTCAAAAGGCCCATCAATCGTTTGAAAAATAGTACAATTGCCGCCATTTGACTTCCACAAGGTATTGCCAGTTAATGTAATACGTTGATTAAAGGTAATATCACCGGTACCCAATATATTACCCGACCATTTGACTGTGCCATCACCTTTTTCCACAAAATCGCCATTTAGCATGAAATTGGCATCAACATTCAGCAGTTGACCATGATCCAGTGTCAGATTGTTTTGATACTCAGTGGATACAGCTCCGACAATACTGATATTGCCATTTGTAATAAAGGACAGGTCCTTCTTTTGTCCCAAGACCGATCCACTATTCTTGCCAATAAAAATGGGGCCATCAAAGGCAGCGGATCCAAAAATAAGATGCGCTGTATCAATGCCATCAAGGGAAGAATCTGTAAATACAAGGGTTTGATCAAGGTTCTCAATGCCAATTGAGGCATCTTTGGACAGCGGCATCAGGCTGACACTGGCATTTGATGCTTTGATTACTGATGGCAGGGTCATCTGATCCGCAGCGAGAACCATATCATTACCATTACTGTTGAGATTTCCTTCAAGCACAAGAATTTTGTTTTGAATGGTGATGCCGCCTGTGTTTGTTGTAATAGCGCCGCGTGTTTGGGTTTGACCATTGGCTGATATCTGTTTGAAACGATCCGCATGAACATTGGATTCAATATTGACATTTGTGGCAGATTGAATTTCCACATTTTTAAGGGGGGTTTCATCTCCCAGAGCGTTTTGAAAAACAATATCGCCTTCATTGGCATTTATGGTCATGTTTTGTTTGTATGCTTCAGTACTATTAATGGTGCCATCAACCTCAATATTGCCATTGTTGGTTTGCCAGAAGATGTCATCAGTCAGGCTTGTATTGCCATTAATCGTTATATTGCCGCCATCAGTGTTCCAGTCTCCAGCAGTTTGGATGTTGCCATCAACAGTAATATCACCGCCTGTCGTGATCCAGTTGCCAGTTGATTGCGTATTGCCATAAATCGAAATTTGGCCGCCGCCTGTTTGCCAATCCCCCTCGGACACAATATCGCCATTAATGACAATTTGGCCTTTATCAGTAAACCAGTTGCCATCAGCATCAATCTGATTACCATTTAGTTGAATGCCATTGTTTTTTGTAATTATCGGCACGTTGAGTTGAATATTATCTGCGCTTTCAACAGTCATTCCAAGAAGAGCGTTTTGATTGCCAATGGGTGCTGACATAACAAGATTACCTGTACCAGCAGATAGATTGAGCTGAAAGGAGCCATCCACAGCCTCTTTGATAGAGATATTCCCGCTATCATTCGATTGGATAATGGCATTGTCAATTAATACTATGGGGCTGCCTGTTTCGATATCTGCTGATGTTGTTTCAATGTGGCCGCCCAAAGCAATTGCACCCTCGCCAGTTTGCAAAAATGATCCGGTCAATGTAATTTTCGCTGCACTTTTAATATTTAATTGACCGCTTTGATTTATTTGCATACCAATGCCAGAAATGGCATCATTGGAACTGACATTTTTTTCAAAACTTAAATCTTTGCCTTTAAAAGAAAACCCGCCAGCGCCAAGATATAATGTGTCTTTAATATGGGTCATGCCAGTGCCTGCTTCTTGAATAAAAGAATTTAAGCGGGATGGGGCATCCAAAGATACATTTTGCGCGGACAGGATATTCATATTGAGCAAATCATTACGTCCCAATTGGCCATTTAATGAAATATTTCCCAGCCCGGCATTCATAGAAAGTGTGTACACAGCATCTTTCGCACCATCAATTTCCCCTTTAAAAACAATATCGCCGACATCATCTCCTGTTGTGAGTATTGATTGACCTGATAATGTCACATTGCCATCAAATGAAATGGCTTGATTATTGGTTTGAATGCTGCCATTCAGATTGATATTCGCCTCACCTTCCTGTGTAAACGAACCATCACTTTTGACGATTGCGCCTGATGTCAGCTTGAAATCGCCATCAGTGACAAATTTGACAGAACTATTGTTGTGCGTGGTAATGTTATTATTGATTTCAACATTGTTTGCAAGGGCATCAAGCCCCGAAGCATCCATCTGGACAGTTCCATTCATTGTCAGCCTTTCAGCAGACTCTATCTTAAGACCATTGACTGACAATGACTGATCAAACACAATATTTTTATTGCTGCACAATGTAATTAAATGATTTCCAGTTACAGTGTTTGAAAGATGGATATTTCCTTCCGAGCCTGATCCTGTATCAAGGCGGATATCTTTTGTAATAGTCAAAGGCCCCTTGATATCAATATCCCCTGAAGCAATAATATCAGTTGATAATTGAACCGGGCCTGTGCTTCTTTGTAAAAAAGATCCCTCTAATGTTAATATGGCCTGTTCAGAAATATTCAGTAAATCGGTATTTTCAAAAGCAAGTAATCCGCCATCCAATGTGGTTACAGGGGCTTTCAGTTTAATAATTTTTGCTTTAATATCTATATGTTCTTCACCCGCAACAATAGATTTCAAAAACGATATTTCTTGTGCGGATTTAACGCGGAGTCCGGCAAGAGGCGCATTATTTCCCACTGCTTCCCCGCATTGAATATTGCCATCACCAGCACTCATGGTCAGCAGATGATTGCCATTGAGTGTATCCTTAAACACAATATTACCAGAGCCGCTGCCAGTATTCAATTCCGCATTACCAATGAGGCTGACCTTTTGTGTAAAGGTGATATCTTCATTTTCTGTGGTAATTTTGCCTGCTAACTCAACAGGACCAATCCCTTGTTGCGAAAATGCTTTTTTTAACTGGATATCAGCGCCGGATGTCAGTCGAAGGACACCATTATTGATAATGATCATGCTGCCAGCATGAAACAGACTTCCGATTTCAATATCGTTACTGGAATCCAATGTCAGGCTATTAATGGGAATTTCTACACCCACATGGTCTGCAAAAATAATTTTGCCCATACCACTGTTTGCAGATAAATAATAATTGCCATCGACTCTACTGTCAAAATGGATATCCCCCTCGCCAGTACCTGTCTCAAGTGACAGATTGCCAGTAAGGCTGATCGGGCCATAAAATTGGATATTGTCATTGGTCGTTGTAATTGCGCCGCCAATTTGAACCTGACCATTGCCATTTTGAAGCCAACCGCCATCCAAAGTAAGATTTGTACCAGGGGCGACATACAGACTGCCATAGTTGCTTACAGTCACCCGAGCATTATTACCTGTTACAATATTGCCGCGAATTGAAATTTCGCCGGATGATATAAACTGAAGTTCTTTATTTTGTGAAATGGTTTCATCCCTGCCAATATTGATTCCGCCAGTATTGTCTATATGGCCAATGATAATTTGATTGGTTTTGAGATTGTGCAGGTCGTTATTCGAGAAATTGATATCACAGCTCATGTCAGCCAGTCCGATTTTGGTTTCAGGTGAATATGTATAAAGGGTTACTGAAGAATCTTGCGCGTTAATCTCAGCATCAAGCTTGAATCCATTGGCTGCCAGTAGAACAGGACTATTATTGCTGTTTATGGTATTGTTTAACTCCAGGGTCAGGCCATGAAGATGAATGCCGCCTTCGTAAGTGGTCAACGTATCTTTAAAATGAACATTACCTGTACCTGATGGATGCAGCAGGCTATTGGCTTGAAAAGGACCATCGACAATCAGATTATGCGCGCCTGATATTTGAATATCACCCAAGATAGTGTTAGATGCAGCCCCAACTAAACCATTGATTGTAATATCACCTTTGCCTGTAATGATATCAAGATCTTCTTCCAGCGATTGCGTGCCATTAAGATTACCCATAATATGAAGATCACCGCCGCTATCAAGACCTGTATCGTATGCACTGTTGTCAGTCAGTTTGATATTGCCATGAATCAAAATATTGTCACCAGTTGTCCGAATGGCACCTGCCTGGGACAAAAGGCCTGTATAATCAAGATCGACAAGACTATCAGACGCAATTCCTTCATTAATTTGAACATGTTGCGCTGATATTATGGAAAGCCCATTGATCATGTTTTTGCTGCCCACACTTTTTTGAAACAGAATATTGCCTGTACCTGCTGTCAAATTAAGGGTGAATGGGCCATCAATGGTATCCAAAAAAGAAATATCTCCCTCTTGATCCCCTGTATGAATGCTCAAATTTTCTTTGAGAGTTAATGGCGTATTTAAAATGACTGATTTGGTATTGGTTCGAATTTCAGATATTTTTTCTACCTGAATCGGGCCTTTGACTGGTGTGGTATCAAATTTTTTTTCTATGTCAACAATGCCATTGAGTACCAATCCGCCATTCATGTCAGAAAACGTCAATGCATTGATATTAATATCATTGAGTGATGCCACACTATTGGCTTGAATGGTCAGTTCACAATTTTCTGTAATGCCTTCGACAATTTTGATATTCACCAAATAAATACCGCCATCTCTGGAGGTTAAATGAATATCTTTCTTAATTAACGAGATGATGTTTGTTTGATCTGGCATTTCATTGCTATCAAGTGTAAAGGATAGTTCATCAGTGGCAGTAATATTGCCTCCCAGATAAATTTCTCGGTGGCCTTCTTGAAGAAATTTACTATCGGTTATGATATCGCGATCAATGGACAGACTGTCGCGATTGCGTATTGTAACAGTTCCGCCAGCATAAATAGGGCCCAATAAATTGATTTTTGCCCCTTGAATGGTTACGCTGCCAGTGCCGACAGTCCGAATTGTACCCAAAAAGACTGGGCCATCAGTTGCAGGAAACGCATCATTTTCAGAGCCAAAGGCATCAATGAGAACGTTGCCGCCGCCAGAAACATTGATTATATCTGTGGGCTCCATCGTAAAACCGCCTGCACCGCTGATAAATGAAACATTGCCAGTTTGATAGAGCGTCAGTTCGTCATCAGCAAGATCCATAATAGTGATTCGATTATTGGCTTGAAGTCTGATATCTGTATTTGCATTGAGGCTTTCCAGTCGTTCTTCGGAAATGGTAAGATCTTCAGGAATATCTGAAAAATTAACATGACCTGAAAAATCCTGGCCCAGGTCGTCAGCATTGCCATCAATTATATAGATATTTTTTGGATCCAGTAAAAGTGTTCCATTTGGGCCATTGGTCGATTTTGTAGAAACGTTGCCATCAAAAAAAAGCGATTCCTTGCCAGACACTTCAACAAAACCGCCCTGTCCATCAGCGCCCCCATTTGCCAAAATATTTCCAGTAAAAATAGTCGTTTGATCGCTCCAAAGTACGACTTCGCCGCCATCGCCTGATTTATTGGCATTGGCCTGAATAAGCGAATCTTTCCCAACATAGGTATTTTGGGCATTTGGCAAAGAATCATCCTGTCCATGCAATCCACCGCCAATACGAATTTGACCGCCCTGGCTGTCTCCAGACGCATTCAATTCAGATTGTTCGGTGATAACAATTGTATTTGCGCTGATATCAATTTGCCCGCCTTTTTCGCCAGAAACATCAATTTTGCCAGTATTATGGAATTCATCAGCCCCTGTCAATCGAACAATACCATTTTCATTGACAAGGGAGGTTGCTTCAATCACACCAGAATTATTAACAACAGAATGAACCATATCCCCGGCTGTTTTTGCAGAAATTAATATTTCTCCTGCATCTGACTGGAGCTTTCCAGTATTTTCAATGTGTGAATTTGTGGCTGATGGCATATCATCAGGGTCAATGGCAAAGCTGATCAAATCGTTTTCAACAAAGGATAATTTAATTCGCTCGCCAGCAGCAAGATGAATTTTTCCCATATTGGCCATAATTGTGCCATGGTTTTCAATTTGCGGCGCCAGTAAAGATACAAATCCCGCATCATTTGATTCTATAAGACCCCGATTGATAATTTTACCCAGAGACGTACCGGGTTGAAACGTGAATGTGAATGAATTGTTAAGAAAATCATCATTATCAATATTTAACGTGGAACCGATAAATCCATGGGTCTGAATCACACCGGATTGGCCAACCAGAATCCCATTGGGATTAATCAGAAATACATTGCCATTGGCCTGCATCATGCCATTGATCAGAGAAGGCTGAAAGCCTGTCACCCGATTCAGCATTGCAGCATTGACATTGGGTTGAACAAAACGCACCATTTCTCCTGAATCAATATTAAACGATTGCCAGTCAATGATGGCTTTTTGGGAATGTTGATGAATATTCATTTGTCTGGCAGACGAATTCATGTCCACCTGACCGGAAACAACTGATCCATTTTGGGGTAAAGCAAAAATGGTATAGGGAAAAATAAGATTAATGCATAGACAAATCACCATAGTTAAATTTCGTCTGGTTTTCATTCTATTATCCTTTGATTAGCTTGTTGAATCTCGACCTGTGCGTTAAACTAAAACAGGAAATGCCAGGCAAAAAAATATAAATTGCCACATGCAAAATAAAATGTCAAGTATTCTGGGGAATTGTCATAGGGAAACGCTCTTAAAAATATGAAACAAAAATTTTTTAAAAAAAATATTTAAATAATTTTGAAAGATATGCTAATTATTGTCATTACAAAAAATTATTTCCCCAATCATTGATTGATCAATGGAAATATGCATTTTATTAACGATTACAATTATGGGAAGCCCAATGCGAAAAAAAAGAATTACATCACTGGAAAAGTTTTTAAAGCATGAATCATCTGCCGGGATATTACTGATCGGCGCTTCAATTCTTGCGATCATACTGGCCAATACACCGGCAAATGAATTATATGCTTTATTGATTGATATCCCCCTTGCAATCCAAATTGGTAAATTTGAAATTGCCAAGCCTTTATTATTGTGGGTTAATGATGGTTTAATGGCCATATTTTTTTTAGTGGTCGGACTTGAATTAAAGCGAGAGTTTGTGGAAGGTGAATTATCACATGTCAAAAAAATTGTACTGCCTGTAATTGGCGCAATTGGTGGAATGGTTATACCAGCTGTTATTTATGTTGGCTTTAATCTAAATGATAGTTCAGCCATTCAGGGATGGGCCATACCTGCGGCAACAGATATTGCATTTGTTTTGGGTGTGTTGTCACTACTGGGATCGAACGTTCCCACAAGCTTGAAAGCCTTTCTGACCACATTGGCCATCTTTGATGATATTGGTGCCATTCTAATTATTGCATTTTTCTATACAAGCAAACTCTCCTTTATCGCAATGCTTGTGGCTTTTTGCTGTGTATTAATTTTGTATTATCTCAACAGACGCGGTGTTTCTGAAACCAGCTTATACGTTGTCGTTGGTGTAATTATGTGGGTGGCAATTCTGAAATCAGGTGTGCATGCCACATTGGCAGGTGTACTTTTTGCAATGTTCATTCCAATGAAATCATCAAAAGATCCAAGAATTTCACCACTCAAAGCCATGGAACATGATCTGCATGCAGCGGTGGCATATTTTATATTGCCATTTTTTGCGTTTTGCAATGCAGGCATTGATTTTCGGGGTATGGGAATTGATCATCTATTTCACAATGTGCCTTTGGGCATTGCTTTTGGCCTGTTTATAGGCAAGCAGACAGGCATTTTTGGCGCTTGCTGGTTGGGAATTAAATTGAAATTTGCAGAATTACCCGATGGCATATCATGGTCAATTTTGTATGGCGCATCTGCTCTAAGTGGTATTGGATTTACAATGAGTTTGTTTATAGGCTCCCTTGCATTTGAAGAAACCGGCGTCAATTTAATGTATGATGAACGTCTGGGGATTCTTTTGGGGTCTATTGCATCAGGCATTTTAGGTTATTATGTGATCAACAAACAATTGAAAAACAAGGGAACAAATATTGATCAGAAAAAGCATTTCTGACTTGAAGGATCAAACTATTGTAAGGTTTTTTCGACTTCAAAGAAGCGTTGCGCACTTTCCTGAAATATTTGAAATAAATGGCTAAACAAAATTATATCTTTATTGTCTGCTGTTTTTTCCATCGCATAGGCAATATCCCCCAACTGCTGGGCGCCAATAGTCCATGAGGATCCTTTTATTGAATGTGCCAATGTGCCAAGGGACTCCCAATTTTCATTGTGAATTTCGGTTTCAATGGCACTAATTCTTTCTGATAGACTTTTAACAAATATATCAATAACCCGTTCAAGCAAATCTTTTTTATTATGCACTCTATTTAATGCTTTTTCCATTTCAAACACAGGTACAGATAAAAAGTCATCTTTATTGGGGAATGTTGTATTCATTTATGATATCCAATCTTCAAGTAATGATTTAAGTTGATTTTGAACCAAAGGCTTTGAAATAACAGCCTCAACAGCAAATCGTTTACCAATACTCATCAATTCTTTGACATCCTTGATAGCAGTGACCACAATAATTTTTGGTTTTTCTTTAAGTATGTTGCTGCGATGACCTTCTTCAAGAATATCCAAAAAAGCTTCTCCACCCATAATCGGCATCATCATATCCAAAAGAATAATATTCGGATTGCTTTCAAAATAATGACAAATTCCTTGTGCGCCATTTTCAGCCTCAAATATTTTTGATTCGGGATAAAGATCATTGAGAAAATCTTTGTGGATAAGTCGAATCATTTCATCATCTTCAACAATTAAAAAACGAATGTTTTGTTTGTCCATTTGATTCCTTCCTCGTTGATATAAACGTCCAACTTTGGTTTTTCCAATTCAGGAGGACAATCACTGACTAACACGGACACTAACATCACGCGTTTGGAAAAACCAAAGTTGGACAATCATATTATCATAATCAAAGTTTTAAATGCAATTTAAGAATTTCTGCCAATGTTTCAAATGGTAATGGCTTTGGCATTACTGATGACACAACGAATCGTTTTGTCAGCGCTGTTAATTCTTCAACAGTATCAATGGCAGATATAACTATAATTTTTGGTTTATATGAAATAATTTTATGTTTTATGCCTTCTTCTATAATATCGATAATCAATTTGCCACTGTATGATGGCATAATCATATCTAACAAAATAATTTTTGGATGTCTGTCAAAATACAAACAAATACCTTCTAAAATATTTTTGGCCTCATAAACTGTACAAAGGGGTGCAATCTGCTGAACATAACCTTTATACATCATTCGTGTAACAGCTTCATCTTCAATAATCAAGACATTGTTCATTCGGTTCAATCCCTTTTTCTTTTTGATGTTCATTTTTTTCAAACAAATGATGACAGATGTGGTGTAACTCACAAAAAATAAGCGATTTACAGGCCAATTTGACAGCTTTTAAGCTGCCGGGCATGCAGAAAACAACAGTATTTTGAATGCAACCCGCAGTTGCACGAGATAATATTGCAGCAGAATCAATTTCTTCATAACTAAGATAAGAAAAAATATACCCAAAGGCTGGTATCAATTTGGTAAATAAAGGGGTTACAGCTTCAATTGTAATATCATTTGGACTCAATCCGGTGCCACCTGTTATTAAAATCGCATTTACACGAGATTGGCTGGCAAGGTCAAGTACAGTTTTTGTAATCAATTCCTGATTGTCTGGAATGATTAAATGCGTTTCGAGTCGATGCCCCTCTTTATCAATACGTTTAGTCATCCAATGACCACTTGAATCAGTGTCCATCGTACGTGTTGATGAAACTGTCAATACAGCAATTCCAAGCTGCTGAGGCGCATTGCCGCGATGATGTTCTGGATGTTTCATTTTTTTTACCATTATGAAACGAGCACAACAGAATCTTTTCCATCATGCTCTTTTAAATAGACATTGACTGTTTGAGATCGTTTGGTCTGAACAACTTTGCCACAATAATCGGGTTGAACAGGCAATTCTCGATTTCCGCGATCCACAAGCACTGCCAGTTCTATTTTTCCGGGTCGGCCGATATCAAAAAGTGCATCCATTGCAGCTCTGACAGTTCGGCCTGTAAAAATGACATCATCAATCAAGACGACATGCATGTCATCAATTGAAAATGTAATATTGGTGCCTTGTAATATAGGTTGATAGCTGATTTTTGTCCAATCATCACGATATAACGCAATATTGATACTGCCAATAGGAACTGATTTATTGAGAATTGTTTGAATGTTACTGTGGATTCGTTCAGCAAGAAAGGCACCGCCTGTTTGAATCCCCACAAGTATGAGTTGATTGATATTCTTATTATGATTGATTATATCCTGTGTTAATTGATCCAGGGTTTTTTTGATTCCCTGATCATCCAATAATTTTTCGGTGATCATAATCGGCCTGCCTTTTTATTAATTACTTACTTAGGAAATCTCTAAATATGAATTCCTCATTTTAAATTGTTCGTATTGGGGTTTATGTACTGTAGAGACGTAGCATGCTACGTCTCTACACGACCTTTTTTTTTGTGCGATCAATAAAAATGAGTATGTAATTTTTCGAGCATTCCTAAGGAATTTTCTAAAATAAGTTCATCATTTCATTTTTGTTTTTGAACCTGGATTACACAGAAGAAGATGAATAAGATGAATATAAACACTTTTTATTCAGTGTCTTCTGCGTAATACAGTTTAAGAATAGAACAGCTAAGAAATGTGGAACTTATTATCAGAGAGTTCCTAAGTATATATCTTTTTTGATAAATATGCGACGCTTTATTTTAAAAATAACAATTATTGTTAATATCTCACAATATGTCAATTCTTTTATAATTGTTTTACAAAAAGGATAAACTTGTCCAGTTCCAGATGAATGATTTCAATTAGCTGTTCAAATTTTTTTTGAAGATAATTCAACTTATCCCAATCATAGGAAAACTGAAAATAGTAACGTTTAAAATGTCTGAAACGTCTGAATTCATCTAAAATGTCAAAAGATTTTTCAGAAATAACCGGTTCACGAATACCATTGATACGCAATTTCATTTTTTTTAATAATTCTGCATGCCATCGCTCTTTTGATAATGTATTTTCAAACAAGCTTGATATTCTAAAAAAAATGGTTTCCAGACAGGTGTAATAATTAACAAATATTTCTGATAAGGTAATTGCATTTCTTGGATCTGTATCATCTGACAGGCTTTCCTTTAAATTATGATAAAATGTTTCTATTTTCGTAAGCACAATCATGGTATCAAGAAGTTCAGATTCAAGCTCAAGACTATGTTTTTTGATCTCGTTCATAAACAATTATCCCTTTTCTTTCGATGGAATTTCGAAATTCCGGGTCAATCTTTTCAATTTGGAGAATATCCAATGGGAAATCTGTCAATGGTTCGACATCTTTGTATAAATTAAAAAAATCTTTTGCCGACAAAATACCTTCAACAGCAATATCAATATCAGAATAATCTTTAAAATCATTCATATTGAGCAATGATCCCCATTGGTAAACTCGAGCAGGATTGTATTTTGATATAATGAGATTCAGTATTGATTTAAAATCATTTCTGGCCTGCACATATAACTTTTCATCGGCTCTTTTTTTGTTTTGAAATTTTTGTTCTAGAAATTTTCGAGCGGCATGATAATCAAATTCATTTTTTTGGTTTGCCATAGTTTTTGACCCAATCGTTTATTGTAATCAATCGTAGTCTGATATCAATTTTCTATATAGACAAATCACAATAAAAATTATATATAAGCATAATATGAAATAAAATGCAAGGTAACTTAAAGTCATGCAAAAAAAATATCCAATATCTGGAATCATTCTTGCCGGTGGAAAAAATTCACGCGTAAATGGTGCGAATAAGTCCTTATTTAAAGTGGGAGCGCAAACAATTTTTGAACGTACCTATGCGATCATGAGAACATTTTTTGATGATTTAATCGTTGTAACACGAACTCCGAAAAATTATCTTCAATGGGATATAACGATTGTTCCAGATGTGTATCAAGCGCATTGTTCTCTAAATGGCATCTACTCAGGATTATTATACGCAATCAATCCGCAAGCCTTTGTGGTTGCCTGTGACACCCCCTTTATTTCTAAAGAATTGATCGCATATATGTGTGATTCATACAATGACTCCAGTGATGTTTATTATCCGCAAACAGAAAAAGGATATGAACCGCTATTTGCTATTTATTCCAAACGATGTTTAAATTGTTTTAAAAATCATTTACAATTGAACAAATATAAGATAACCAGATGTATTAAAAGCTTAAAAATAAAAACAATCCCTGAGTCCACATTACGAACAAAAGATGCCAATCTGCTTTCTTTTTACAATGTGAACACAGAGGCAGAGTTGGCTTATGCCAATCGCAAACTTGAGGAAACTAGAAATGAAACATAGAATTACTGTTAAAAGTAAAATCAAAAAATATATCCCCCAATTTATAGACAATGCTCAAAAGGATATCAACCTGTTGAAACAGGCTGTTCAGGAAAAAAATATTTCTGAAATGGAACGCATCTCCCATAGTATTAAAGGTTATGGCAAACCATTTGGATTTGGCGATCTTGGCAATCTTGCAGCACAAATTAATTCTGAAACAAAAGAAAGTAACTTTGGCACTGCAGTATCGCTTATTCATGAATTGGATATCTATTTCTCGAACATTGAAATTGTCTATGATGAGTAAAAAAAACGATTATATCAGAAAAGCCTGGCAATAGTTGATTCAACAATAAAATACAGGCTGCATAATAAACTGTAAAATTGTGACCTTGCGTCTTATGATATTTCCTAAAATCACGAATGTTCATACCAAATATCAAAAGCTGAACTGGGATGACATGATGCGCCTCATGCATTCGCAATCAACCTGTCATTCCTTTGCCTGTCTGTTAAGTGGTACCCAATTGGACTGTGCCAATCGGGTCTTTTGGGGGATCAATCCATTTCTGATTGTTCAGATCAAAAACAAGCTTATAACGCTTAAAACAACTGATTGTGATACCCAATTAGAAACGAATGTGTTTCAATTCTTAAAACAATTGTTCCAAACCTATAGATATCTTAATTTGAATGATGCCGGCGCAATTGGATTTTTTTCTTATGAATGTGGGCATTACATTGAAACTCTTCCCCGATGTATTGATAATGAATCCATTGATGATATTGTTATTTGTCTTTACGCGACTTTTTATAACTATCATATTTCAGAACAAATGTTAACGCGTTATGATTTTGAAACTCAAGTTCAACCTTTTGAAAACATAGCTGAACCCATAATTAAGCAAACAAATATTGTATCGATTCATCAAGATATCAATCGTTCAGATTATATCCAAAAATTACAGCAAGTTATTCATTATATTCGAGAAGGCGATATTTATCAGGCCAACATTTCTCAGAAATTTACAATTCGAGGTGAGTTTGATGGCTTTAAGCTGTTCAAGCGATTGTTTTCAATCAATCCAGCGCCATTTTTTGCGTATCTCAATATGGTTGGGATAGAAATTATATCATCATCACCCGAACGTTTTATTGTATGCAATGGCAACCATATAGAAACCCGACCAATCAAAGGAACCATTTCTCGAGGTCAAAGCACATCTGACGATCAGACCAATCGAAAAATTTTATTAAATTCAACAAAGGATACCGCAGAACTTGCAATGATAGTAGACCTACTTCGTAATGATCTTGGCAAAATTTCACGTCCAGGATCAGTCAAGGTTCGGGAATTCAAGCGAGTGGAACCCTATAATAATGTTTATCATCTTATTGCCATTGTGGATGCATTATTGGAATCATCAGTTGCACCCATTGATGTCATGAAAGCTGTTTTTCCAGGCGGTTCCATCACTGGTTGTCCTAAAATTCGTTCTATGGAGATTATTTCTGAGATTGAAAAAGAAACGCGTGGCATTTATACCGGCTCAATTTTTTTTCATAGTTTTGGCCACTATTTTGACTCAAACATTGCCATTCGCACAATGACAATTAAAGATAATCTGATGACATTTCGTGTGGGTGGTGGGATTGTTTACGATTCTGTTCCTGAAAATGAATATAATGAAACAATTTATAAGGGTCAAAGTATACTACAAAGTTTGGGGATAGATTATACCAAATATTTGGGTACTTTTTAAATATTTTAGAGACATCTCAGGGCTTTTTTTATGCAAAGATTATTGTCAATCCAAATATCTCTCTAGAGGGATAATTTTGTCAAAAAATTGCTCGGATTCGATTTCTTTTGAAATTGTTCCCAAATAGATAAGAACAGGGCGGATAGAATAATTTTTTGGATATTTTAGTCGTTTGATTTTTTCTTTTACTTCGCCAATGACTTTGTTGGTTGTTTTTTTCCGAAATTTTATCTCACAGATATAAATGCTATTTTTAGTATGTATTAACAAGTCAATCTGACAGGCCTTCTGACGTGATGTTCTATTCTGAAAGTAAGGAGAGGCAGATAAAATATTTTCATAAGGAATATTTAACATTGATATCAAGCTGATAATGTTATTGTGTACCAGGTTTTCCAATTGAAACCCCATGATTATATCAAAATTTGACAGATTCTCCATTGATGAAAATTGATAGAGTCCTTTTTTTATTTTATCCTTGTTTGGCTCAATATACTTTAAATAGAAGCGCATATAATTATCTTTTAATCTGTATTTACTTAATTTGCCTTTGTTCCCTGTTTTCAGACTGTAAACATAATCTCTGCTGATAAAGCCGGATTTTTCAAGGTCATCTAAATATTTTGAAATAACTCCGTTTGGCGCCACCTTAATTTTTTTGCAAATATCAATAAAACGATGATTACCAGTAACCAATTCTGAGACAATTTGTTTGTATATTGTGGCTTTTTTGGAGAAAATATCATTAAAAATACTGTCAAACTCATTAAATAAAAGACCTGATCTATCAAAGCACATAGCCTTAATATTACTTTCCGCAGTTTCAGAATAATGAATTTCCTCCAAATACCTTGGGATGCCGCCTGTAATTGCAAGTAATTTGAATTTTTCAAAAGAAGATATTCTTTCTTTTTTCTTTCCCCAAAATTGATTGCAAAAACTCAATGAAAGTTCATCTAGTTTAATGGTCAAAGAAACCCTGCCCATAAAACTCGTGCTGTTTAGAATATTATGATCTATCCAAGAACTAACCGAACCGCAAAGAACTAACATTAATTTAGTATTTTTTTTGAATTTTGTATCCCAAGCAATTTTAAGCTGGCCTACAAAATCTTTGTCATCAGATCCCATCCATGAAATTTCATCTAAAAAAATTAGAACCTTAATTTTTTCTGTAAGCTTTGCCAATAACATAAGTGCTTCATTCCAATTATTAAATGTCATTAAAGGCAATCCAAAATATGTAGAAATTACCCGGCTAAAATTAGATAACTGATTTTTATTTGTAATATCTTGTCTTGGTGATAACCCTTGAACTTCAATAAAATGATTATACTTTTTCCCAAATTCCTGGATCAATCTGCTTTTTCCAATCCTGCGCCTTCCTTCACATACTACAAGGGAAGCCTTGTTCAATTTTGATAATCTATCCAGTTTTTTCATTTCTTCTTTTCGGCCAATAAACATTTTGCTTGTTCCTCTAAAAAATCAAATTATGTATGTTTGTAGATAGATTATTTATATTTCATTATTATCTATAAATCAACATAAATAAATTTTTGTAATTTTTTGAGCATTCCTTAACTCAAAAAAATACGCACCATTCAAACTCACTTGAAAATTGTGGAATTATTTTTGCAGAATATATTGGGCGCATTCCCAAAAAGTTTGATATTATGTCAGTAATTCTCTGAAAATTAGATCCCCTTTTCAAAAATATGTTCGTCAGGGGTTTTTGTTATGTAGAGACGTAGATTGCTACGTCTCTACGTGCCAAACTATTATACGTTCAAGATAATGAGGAACTTATTTTTCGAGTATTCCTAAGTGTAACCAAAATAGACTGAATTCCGTGGATATGACTTTATTTTTTGATATAAAATGTTATATTATCAGGTTTTATTTCAAAAAATAAGGATCGTGTCTTAGGAATTCAGTCTATTTTGGTTACACTCATATTAATTGTCAATAACCAAAAACAAACCTAATGCCGAAAAATGGATACACCCATGAAGAATGCACCCGAAAAAATCTTCATTCCATAGAGAAAAAAGAAAGGAAAAATATGATCACAATACCAAAGTACAAAAGCATTTACGAAATTTATAAAAGCAACCGCACGATTATTTATAAAGCCATATCAAAAGAAGACAATAGCCATGTCCTGTTGAAAATACTTAACGTTGCCTATCCAACAGAACAAGATTTAAAACGTTATTATAACGAACAGAATATACTCCTTCGGTTGAGCGGTACTCCCGGAGTGATACAGATAAAAGAACTTGTTAAGTATCATAATACAATTGTATTGGTATTTCAGGATTTTTATGGTATTTCCTTATCAAAATTTATTGAAACGCAGTCAATTTCTATTGATATTTTTTTAAAAATTGCACAACAAATTGTGAATGCTGTCCAATCTATTCATGCTGCTGATATTATCCATCAATTATTAAATCCAAATCATATTATAATTCATCCGGAAAGACATGAAATTTGTATTATTGGATTAGATCAGGCAGTGATATATGGTGAATCTTTCATTCAAAATTCACTTGAAGACAGAAACATAGTTGAACTGTCTTATCTTTCACCCGAACAGTTACAAAGAAATCGAAAAAAATTAGGCTTTGCATCTGATTTTTATTCCATAGGGGTTATTTTTTATGAGTTATTATCAGGGACAAGACCCTTTTCAAACAATGATCCTCTTGAATTAATCCATTGTCATACCACATTAAATCCAACGACACCCTATGAGATCAATTCTAAAATTCCATATGTTTTATCTGAAATTGTTATGAAACTGCTCAGTAAAAATCCTTCAAATCGTTATCAAAGTGCTGAAGGTTTAAAATCAGATATTCTACGTTGTAAAGAAAACATTCAAAAAGATGGCAAAATTCAACAATTTAAAATTGCGCAGAAAGATCATAACAAACGCATCTTTTTTAAAAATGAATATTATGGAAATAAAACAGAATATAATACAATTCTTGAGAAATTTAACCGGTTAAAGACAATACGAAAGAAATATAAATCCGCGCAATTAATAGATACGAAGGATGAATCAATTCTTCAGATCGTAAAACTGACAGGTCAGGCAGGAATTGGCAAAACAAGCCTGGCCAATGAAGTCATACAATATATATCTCAAAATGATGGTTATTGCATACGTGGCAGATTTTTGAGAATTCCTGAAAAACCATATCACGCCTTTGTTCAAGCCTTTGAAGAACTGGCACACTTACTTTTGGCTGAGGAAGAAATCGTTTTGGCTGAATTACAAAATAGTATTCAAAAAAATCCAGCTATTAATGCAAGCTCATTGGTCTCAATTATTCCATCATTTAAATATTTGTTTAATTTTGAAAGTCACTATGATTCGTCATCTGTAATTCCAGGCGCGCAAATATTGGTTCAATCCATTGGTGCTTTGCTGTATGATATTTCTCGATTGATTCAACCTGTTGTAATTTTCCTGGATGATTTTCATCTTGCCGATCAGGAATCCATTCGATTTATTCAGGAGCTCACAATTGTATCCAATACCTATGTTATGATTATTTTTGCCTATCGTCCTTTTGATACAGATCATCATGAGAATTTTCAGTCTGTGTTTGACACTTTTCCTGTTAATTCGATTCTTGAAATTAATCTAAAACCGCTAAACCTTTCAAATATTCAGTCTTTCATTTCTGGAACATTGGATATGCCAGAATCCTGTGTGGATGATTTGTCCCAGGTAATTTTGGAAAAAACAAATGGAAATCCTTTTTTTATGCGTGAATTTCTTGTTAAACTGAATCAAGCTGAAATACTATTATTTAATCATGAATCAGGTCAATGGAAATGGGATTTAAATGCGGTGAACAGTCAAACTATAACTGAAAATGTTGTTGAATTCATAACTGAAACGATTCAAAAACTGGATTATTCAACCCAAAATTTACTAAATTGTGCGTCATGCCTGGGATATGAATTCTATCCAGACATACTGGCAAAAACTATTGAAAAAACTGAAAAAGAAATTTTACAGCTTTTGTGGAATGCGATAAACAAAGGGCTAATACTTCCTGTAATAACTAAATATAAAAATCTTCACCTTGATACATTCATACCAAATGATGAGGATCATACAAAGTATCGATTTTCTCACGAGAGAATTCATCGGGCTTTTTATATCAGAACAACCAGTCAGGAAAGACGACAGATTCATTTTAATATTGCCAAAGTGTATTACTCACAGTTCCCGGATTTATTCAACGAACATATCTTTTTTCTGGTGAATCAGCTAAATCTTGCAGGGATTATTCAAGCACCTTTTGATATTCATCAAACCATAAAACTTAATCTAAATGCAGGAAAACACGCCAGAAATATTTCAGCAATAGAACCCGCATATAATTATTTTGCGATAGCGATTAAATGGATTGAATTATATTCAGATATTAACTTTGACTTACATGTTGTATATATTGCATATTACGAGGCTGCAAGATGTGCCCTTCTCATGGGTATGTATGATCGAATTAATGAACTTGCGGAGAAAGCAAACAATTATTGTTCCGATATTCGAGAATTGGCCCGAATTCAAGAGCTGAGAATTTATGCCAGCGGCGCGCAGCATCAACCCGAACAAGCAATTAAACTTGCACAAGAGGTTTTGCGCAAGTTTGGGTTAGAATTTCCTAAAAAATATTCTGAAAGTGCTGAAATGGAAATCATTGCACAATTATTATCAAAAATATCTACAATGGGAATATCATCATTAAATCAAATGCCAAAAATGAAAGATCCAGACAAGCAAACCATACTTCGGATTTTATCGGCTATTCATGCGCCAATTTTCTATTCAAAACCAGAACTATACCCCGCAATTGTTTGCAAACAAATGGAAATTATCTTTGAATATGGCAATTCTCTTCAATCAATCAGTACATTTTGTGCGTTTGCTGCATTGTTATGTAGACGAAAAAAGCATGTGGATAAGGCAATTGAAATTGCCAATCAGGGGATTGCCTTGAGTAATATTTATAATAACGAGGCGTTTACTATTCGTGCGATATTTATAACATATTCTTTTGTTTTTCCATGGAAGTATTCTATTGCAAATGGCTTGAAAATGTTGAGAAGTGGATATGAGAGAGGTTTAAAATGTGGTGAGTTTGAATATTGTGTTTACTGTATTCGGACATATTTTTTTCATGCTTTTGTATCTGGCAAAAAACTAACAGATATTGAATCTGAATGTCGTCAATACGAGATACAATTAAATCATTTTTCTGGAAATACGTCACGATTTTTTTTATCCGATTTGCAGGGGCTGATACGAATCTTTACGCATTCTGGGGATTCTGTTTTAAATGAATTTAAGATCAAAAGTAAACGAACACAGGTGCCAATTCAAGAACAATTTTATTTGCAAAAACTTATTGTGGTTTACCATTTTTTGGATGCAGATATAGCTGTTGAATATATTGATTCTTCTTATAGAAAAAGCCTTTCAATTAACTATACAATAATACAACCCCTTTTATATTTTTACGAATCATTGATAATACTCGCATCATATCCAGAGACAAAAGACAAGAACAAAAAGCAAATCCTTAAATCAATTGATCAAAACCTGCAATATTTAAAGTTATTGACTGAATTAAGCCCCAAAAATTTTTCTCATTTTTATGCTTTGGTCAAGGCTGAAAAGGCGAACATACTAAATAATATTGATAAGGCAATGTCCTTTTATGATCAGGCAATTGAGCTGGCATGTGAAAATGGAAATATGAACGATCAGGCATTAGCAAATGAACGCGCTGCAATATTCCATTATCGAGGCAATCGAATTCGCATAGCAAGCTTATATATGTGGGATGCTATTTACTGTTATTCACGATGGGGTGCTTATGCAAAAGTGGCTTATCTGGAAAAAAATTATTCGCAATTATTACTCAATGAACAACTTGATCGAAATGTTTCTCCTCATGCGCAATTTTATAAACCTTTACAATCAAAAGACAATATTGATTTGAGCGCAATTATTCAAATGTCTCAGGCCCTTTCTGAGGAAATTGTATTTCAAAACCTGGTTGACAAATTGATGAAAACAGCCATTGCCCATGCATGTGCAAAAAAAGGCATTTTGATTGTTCTGTCAAATAATGAATGGATTATTGAAGCGGAAATGAATCCAGATCAGTTCAGTGATGTTCAAATGTACAGTGAACCGGTTGCTTTATCTCAAAATTTGTCTTTGGCCATAGTCAATTATGTTATACGAACAAATGAAAACATTGTTTTGTCTGACGCTTCAAATGACATTCGGTTTATGCATGATCCATATATCTCGTTCCATGCGCCGCGATCTGTTATGTGTATTCCTATTATTCGAAAAAAAGGACTTACTGGCATGTTGTACCTGGAAAACAATTTAACGTCAGGCATTTTTACACAAAAACATGTCGGCACATTGGAATTGCTGGCTGCTCAGGCCGCAGTCTCCATAGAAAATGCGCGTTTATATGAAGCGCTTAAAAAGTCTGAGAACCAATATCGTTCGTTGGTAGATAATGCGATAGAAGGTATATTTCGATTAAGTGCTGAAGGCAAATTCTTGCGTGTTAATCCTGCGATGCTTGCAATATTGGGCTTTTCTACATTGAATGAACTGACTCGAGAAATTCCTGATATATTTACCAGCCAAATTTTAGATAAAAAGGACGCTGAAACGATACTTTCAGTTATTAAAAATGATTATTATATTTCTGGTTTTGAAACATGCTGTCATTTGAGAGATGGAAAAAAAATTTGGGTTACAATTGCTGCCCAAAGTATTTTGGATCGGCATAAAAACATTCAATATTTTGAAGGCGCCATGATTGATATTACTGAACGAAAGGAAAAAGAACGTCTTGATCGGGAGATTCGTGAAGCTGAAAGCGCGAATAAAGCAAAAACCGAATTTTTGGCGGGCATGTCCCATGAAATACGTACGCCTATGAATGGTATTATAGGAATGATCGACTTGCTTCGATCAACCCCACTCAATGAAGCCCAACAAGAATTTTTGGATGTAATATTTTCATCAGCTCAAGGCCTGGTTCATTTAATAAATGATATTCTGGATTTTTCGAAAATTGAAGCAGGTAAATTGGAAATAATGGATAAACCCTTTCACTTAAAAAATCTGGTGTCTGAAGTTTTTCGAATGTTTCAGCCCAATTCATTAAAGAAGGGTGTCGCGTTTAATATATTCTACGATAGTCAATTACCTGTAGCGTTTTCAGGAGATTCATTCCGAATTCGTCAAATTCTTTGCAATTTGATAAGTAATGCAATTAAATTTACAGAAAGTGGTCATATTGTTCTGGAAGCCAGAAAAAAATCCTTTTCCAATAATAAAATTATTGTTGAAATTATTGTTGAAGACACCGGTATTGGACTTACTGAAGCGGCAATGTCAAGAATATTCAAAAAGTATGTTCAGGCAGATAAATCAATTGCAAGTGGTTATGGCGGGACAGGACTTGGCCTCTGGATTATAAAAATGCTCGTTGAAGCCATGCATGGCAGCATTTCTGTAAAAAGTACACATGGTCAGGGAAGTATTTTTACAGTATTATTGCCTCTCTTTCCAATTGACGAAAATTGCATTTCCGCTAATGAATCTAAACATGAAATAGCGAAAAGTGCATTTGATTCTCAATTTAATGCAATTGTGTTGCTGGTTGAAGACAATGTGACCAATCAATATGTAACTTCAATGCTGTTAAATCGTTTTGGATGCAAGGTTCTTGTTGCAAAAAATGGCATGCAAGCGTTGGAAATATTGAAAAATGAAACTGTTGATATTATTTTTATGGATTGCCAGATGCCTGTCATGAATGGATATGATGCTGCAATTCAAATACATAAACAAAAACTCGCGCCTAATACACCGATTATAGCTGTAACAGCAAATGCATACAAAAAGGATCTTGATCATTGTATTGCCTGTGGAATGAAAGATTTTCTGGTAAAACCTGTTCAGCAAAAAACAATAGGAGAGGTTTTAAACAATTACTGTAAAACCAAACGAATTGTTAAGCCTTCAAGAAAGGTGGCTCTATCTCCACAAAAAATTCTTTCTAAGGCACATGATGCCGAATTGATTGACATGAACCATATCGCATCCTATGTAGGTGATGATATGAATGAAGTACAGATGGTTTTATCTATTTTTATTAATGATATTGATCCGCAATTACATGATTTAAAAATAGCCATTGAACAAAAAAATAATAAGGACATTGAAAAGGTTGCACATAGCATTAAAGGTGCGTGTGCTGATATTGGTAGCAAAAAAATTAAAGAGACTGTCTTGGGGATTGAGAATGCCGCACGAAATAATGATGTGCATACCTATCAAAAACAATACCAGCAGCTTGCTGATCAGATACAGATGTTAATAGAATTATCAAAAGAATAAAAGATTTAAGGAATGCTTGGAAACTAAAATGTGCATTTTCTTGTTTCTTGAACGTACAAAAAAATAAGGTCGTCTAGAGACGTAGCATGCTACGTCTCTACAGTAAATTTTCCTCAAAGCGAACAATATCAATAAATGGGGAAGTTATTTTAGAGATTTCCTAAATATCAAAACGATCCACCAGTTGAAACAAATCTGAAGCCAATTGATCAAGATGAACTGATGATAAATGCACATCAGTTATTTCATCTTTGGTGTCAATAATTGATTTACCAACGCCTTGAATGTTCATACTGACTACCTGAGCCCCTTTTGCTGAAAAATCTACATTTTCTGTAATCGTTTGAACATGTTCAAGTAATGTTTCCATTTGCCTGGCGATTTCACTTGAGTTTTTATTTGCGAGATTTGCACTCACAGAAATTTGCTCTGATACCAATGTTTGTTCTTCAACTGATGCTGATATCGTTTTGGATGAATCAGCCATGTGGTTAATTGTCGTAACAATATCATTAATCATTTTAATGGAGTCATCAATTAATTCCAAAACCGCAGAAATTTTTTCGGAAATATTGATAGCAGCTTTTGTGCTTTGCTCGGCAAATTTCTGAATACTTTTAGCCACAACAGTAAATCCACGTCCTGAATCGCCCGCTGATGCCGCCTCAATGGCTGCATTCAGGCCTATTAAATTCGTTTTATCCGCAATGGACATGATAATATATGTAATTTCTTCAATTTGTGTTGCTGCATTGTTTAATGATGAAATTGTTTGAACTGTTTTTTTCGCTTTTTGAACAGCTTTTTCTGCTACTTTTCGACCATTTCGCGCATTGTTTTCAATTCCGCTCATAGCAGACGATAACTGATCAATTGAAACCGCAACAGCATGGATATTATTTGTCATTGCATCTGTTGATCGAGATATTTTTTCAACATTTCCTTTCATACCATTCAGTGAATCAGCAATGGATGACATCGTTGATGACATCTCATAAGCTGAGCTGACAACAGTGTTGGAGCGAGATTCCATATCATCAACATGAGTATTCAATCGGCTAAAGATTTGAATAATCTGTTCAGACTCCTTCGATAGTTTCCTTCCATTATCTTGAGCCAAACTTAAAATTTCACGAAACGCCTTGATTACCCCATTGTATGCCTGAAATATTTGACCAATTTCATCCCTGGACTTCGGATGGTGGGAAACTGTTAAATCAAATGATGCCAGGCGATTGGCCACGCGGTTGATAAATGTCAATGGTCGAAGTACCAATCGACGAAATTGCCAGATTTGAAAACAGATAAAAATGATCAAAATGAGAACAAACCCTACCATTTGACCGAATATCATATTCTTGAACTGCTTTTTGTTGGTTTCTGCAATTCCTTGAATTTGTTTTCGCAAATCGTTTACAAAAATGCCCTTATTATTATCTGACTGCATGGAAAAAAAAGCATAGAGTTTTTGACCTGACGTCCCATTTATGTTTGCGGAAACGATTTGATCATATTGATCTCTAATATCTTCAGGGATCTTGGTTCCTGTAAAAATAGAATTCTTATCTTTCCAAATAGAAAAGACAGATTGGTTATCCGAATTTGTTATGGACATAGCACTTTGCCCGGGTTGATTCAGCCAGGCATGCATCCATTGTGGTATTACATCTAACCGATGCGTGGGATCGAATTGAAGATAGCTCAGTAAATGCGAAAAGACATTCGCTTTCCACTGAAAATCTGCTATCTGAGATTTTTCAACCATTTCTTGCTGCGTATCAACAACCAGCTCAAAATGATTTCTATAAGCAGTTGTAAATGCTTCTGCCATTTTGTTTTCTACTGAGAACACAACAGCGCTGATAATCAATAGCATTAATGTTAGTATAATGCTTGTTACAGTTGTAATTTTTGCCTGTAAACTCCAGTCTTTCATACTTCCTCCTGATATCCAGTTCCATTTCTATAATAATAAAATCGCCTGTACTGATGTTAGCCAGAAGATTTAAGATTGTTTCTTCTGAATGAAATGGCGATATAACTCTTACAGCTATTGTAGTTTACTTAATGAAAGATCCACAACAGCCTTAACATTATTTAGCGTTTCAACTAAGTAGTGACGTTGGTCTTCATTGTTTACTTCACTCAATGCCTGATTGAGCAGTTTTATAAATTTTGTAGCGTTGTTTGAAGTTAATTTAAATATGTCTTGTTTTGATTCTTTCTTCCTTCGAGTGATTTTGCGAACATCATCACTCGTTAGTTTATTGTTTTTAATTTGAGTAAACAGGTTTATCATTTCAGTATGATTTTCTCGCTTTGCCACTTCAACAAGAACGCGTCGTGAAACAGTGTCGGCGCGCCGACATTCATCTTTGATTTTAGCCGGAAGCCGGTTCAGACTCAGTGTTTCTGTGATAGTGCTACGACCCTTTCCAATTACATGCGCAAGATCTTGCTGCGTGTAATTATATTCTTCAATCATGAGATGTAATGCTTCTGATTCTTCTATAGGATTAAGGTTTTCTCGCTGAAGATTCTCAATTAAAGCAATTTCAATGGGGTTTCCTTTTGTTAAAATACAAGGGATTTTTGAAAGTCCCGCCATTTTAGATGCTCTCAGGCGTCTTTCACCCGCAACAAGAATAATGTTTTCAGCATCTTTTCTAATTATAATCGGCTGAATAACGCCTGTTTGCTTGATAGATTCCGCCAATTCCTGCAAAGCAACTTCATCAAAGTATTTTCGGGGTTGATTTGGGTTTGGCGAAATGATTTCTGGATCCACATTAAAGAAAGCGCCATCTTCAACATGACCGATGTTTGCAGGATGATCCTCACTGTTTTGTTTTGGTTGGGCGAGTTTGCTTTTCTTTTGCGCCAATTTATCTCTTATAGATGCCATAGTGCTGTCAACTCCTCTGCTAATGATTCATAGTCCTGTGTGCCCGGACTACTCGGTTTAAAAGTAATAACAGGTTCCATAGCCATATGCGCCTGGTTTAATGCTTCATTCTGGCGAATTTTTGTTTTTAGGAGGATATCGTTAAATGGTTCTAATTGGTCCATAACCCAATCATTGGTGATTTTTTTTCGAGAGTCATACTTATTCAAAAGAATTCGTACAATCTTGTCTTTGGGGTTGTCTTCATTATTACGAACATGCTCGATTGTATCCATAAAATCTGAAAATCCATCCAATGAAAATCGAGCCATTTCACAAGGAACAAGTATAAACTCACTTGCAAACAATGCATTGATTGTTAACGTGCCTAAGGTTGGTCGACAATCAATAAAAATTAAATCATATTTTAAGTGTTTAATGGCTTTGTGCAATCTGGTTTCCTTGAACATTTCTGGGGTTAATAACTGTTCTGCACGATCCAGTCGAATATGAGAAGGCACAATCTGAAGATTTTCGATATCGGTTTTTAATATTGCCTGTTCAATACCGAGTTTATTAACCAATACATCATGAATCGCATATTGGTAAGTATCAGGTTCAAAGCCAAAACCTATGCTGGAATGCGCCTGTGGATCTAAGTCAATTAAAAGAACATGATAACCACGTTGCGCAAAACAGCATGATAAATTAATGGAAGACGTGGTTTTTCCAACACCACCTTTTTGATTTAACACGGAAATTACTTTTCGCATCATATTTTCCTGTAATTCTATCAATTGTAATTCGTAATAGACACAATTGATATACTCTAATATTTAGGAAAGCTTTGTAATAAACTTCCTTGAATTTTATATTGTTTATAAGTAATGCTTGAAACCTGCTCCACAAATTTTAATTGCTCGTATTGTTCTTTTGTAGCGTCGTAGCATGTGCTACGTCTCTACATGACCTTATTTATTTGCACGATCAAGAAAACTGAGCATGTTATTTTCATAGCATTGCTAATAAGGTCAAATATATAGTTATAATTGACCTGTACGTTTATATGTAATTTCAGAGGTAGATTGTACCTGATTTCCATTCTTGAATATAGTCTTGAATATAGTATCGTCCAACTTTGGTTTTTCCAGTTCAGGCGGACAATCACTGACTCACTCGGACATCCACAACACGCGTTTGGAAAAACCAAAGTTGGACGATCTTAGTATTCCTTTAATTATCATTGTATGTCAAGTAAAAAAAAGTTGCTGTAAATATTTCAGGGAGAATGTTCATTACTTAGGGATGCTCTGAAAATATGTTCCCCATTTAAAAAAAATGTTCATCGGGGTTTTTGTTCTGTAGAGACGTAGCATGCTACGTCTCTACGTGCCAAACAATTATACGGGCGTATGTACAGTTTAGGGGAAGTGAATTTCATACAAGGAATGCACGATCTCGGCAATTGCAAGAACAGCGTAGGGCTAAAGCCCAACGCTGAATTGAGAAAGGACGCTAAAGCGCCCTCAT
>Ga0272440_1000477_pt1 | contig 33929 bp, 40 predicted proteins | sample SSMMMBAug17_FD_192440 | JGI IMG/M metagenome (GOLD analysis project Ga0272440, IMG submission 192440) | Marine sediment archaeal communities from Little Sippewissett salt marsh, Falmouth, MA, United States - SSM-MMB-Aug17 | ecosystem: Environmental > Aquatic > Marine > Wetlands > Sediment ... | reverse complement strand
TCCAAGACGAGTTGGAGGCGGCGTCATGATTCGCGAGCTGATAGGTCTCGCAGACGCGAGACGGCGAATCCGACAGCTCGAGTTCGCTCTACGTGTCGCAGACACGAGAGCGGAACGTCTCGTCGACGAGGCGCACCGAGCCGCGCTCGACCACGAGGCGGCGCTGGGCAAGCTCGAACGCGCGCTCGACGACGCAGAGAAGAACGCGCGCGAGCAACACGGGCGCGCGGTCGCGATGATCGAAAGCGCCGAGCGGTCGGAGGCCGTGCTCGACTCGGTCCTCGATGCGTTATCGCAGGCGTTCAACATCGATCGCGACCTGTCGCCACGGGAGATCGCGGCACGGGCCATCGAAGAGGCTGATCGTGCTGATCGTGCAGTCGGCGACTTGCGCGACGAGATTGCCGAGGCGTGCGAGATGATCGGGGCAGGTGGCGACGGGACGCTCAAGGGTCGCGTCGAGACGTTGTTGGCCGAGCGACACAATCTGCACCAAGCGGTTCAGGACGTCGCTCGGATCATAGGGGAGCCAGGACACACCGAAGACACCATCGTGGAGGCGGTCCGCAACCGGGTCCGCAACCGTCTGTCGTGGTGCGGCGACAAGGCCAAGCCCGCGCTCAAGCTCACAGCGCCGGTCTGCCAGGCCGAGGGGTGCGTCCGCGCGGCACCGCACACCATGAGGGTCGGAATCGCCGACGCGTTGAACGACCTCGCGTCGGCGCCGCTGTTCTTCGGTGACGTGCATCTCTGCCACGCGCACAAGGACGAACTGCTCGGCCAGACCATCGGGACGAGCGAGAGGGCGGCGCTCGATGCGATGCGTTCGCGAGATGACGGGGAGGACGAATGATAAGGGCGTGGTCGTGCGAATCATGTAGGTTCTGGGTGCCGCTCGGTGACGGTCACGTCGGCATCTGTCGAGGGGGACCACCAACGGCCATGACCGACACCTCGTCCCTACCATCGGGACACACCGACGAGGTCGGCCCCGCTCGATGGCCCGTGACGAAGTTCGACGACTATTGCGCCGTTCAGCGACCGGGGATCGGCGAGGGGCGCAAGATGAAAGAGGGCGGGTGATGGCTGGGCGTAAGAGACGGAAGCGCGGCGAGCCCAAGGTCAAGCCGAAAGAACGACGCGTCGCCGTGTGCCGCATCAAGTGTCGGTGCTGCGGCTTCGTGTCGAGCCCCCTCGCTCTGACCGGCGCCCTCTACACCTGCGCTCTGTGCGGTGCGTCTCTCTTCACCTACGAGGGACCGGGCATCGAGTCCCTTGACGAGATCGCCGTGCTCATGGGCGTCCAACCAAGAGACTGCAACCTCTCACAAGAATCCGACACCGACGAAGGTTGACCCCTTTCGCCAACCCTGCCACGCTTGGAATCCCACACCTGTCAGCGGGGCGGCCTCGCGTCGTCAACCCTCGCGTCACGAGGCCGTCCCGCACCCCTGTTCCATCGGAATCGTCTGGTTCGTCGCCTGGTGCGTCGGATCGTCCAGGTCGTATCAGACATTGTCCGAGCCCGCCCCTCGCACCAGGCGCGAACCTGGCGCGACCACGCCCTGTTCCTGGGGTACACCAACAACCCCTTTTGCTCGCGGACACCTCGACGTGGTATCGTCATGACGTAGTACATAGGTCAGGCGAGGTCAGGCAAGGTGCCGAAAAAGAACACATCCGTGAACCCAATCCGGACGCCCAAGGCGGGCCGGGCCAAAGCGAACCGTAACAAACCCAAAGGAAAACGAGGGGGTCCGAACTCTATCCCGCAGGCCGAGGTGTACCGCAGACTCGAGGTTATCGAGGCCGCGATGCAGGACGGCATCTTCACCACCAACGGGCTCATTGAGCACCTGGTCGCCGAGGGCTTCCCTCGTGTCGCGGCTCGCACGATGCGGACCTATGTGAAGAGGGTCCGCGAGCAGTGGGCGAAGGAGCGCATCGAGGACCGGGCCATTCTGCGAGACGAGGCGAGTCAGCGGCTCCGCAAGTACCTCACGAAGCTCTTTCGGGGCGTCAACGGGCAGACGCCCAACCATTCCGACGTCGTCAACGTGCTGCGCGAGCTGCACAAGGTCGAAGGTGTGTACGCGCCAGAGCGGCACGACGTAACGGTCCATCACGAGATGGACAAGTGGTCGGACGCAGAGCTGGAGCGTTTCATCAAGACGGGGGAGGAGCCGGTGCGCGACGATGCCGAAGGGCGCACCATCCACTGACGCTCGGCGCGAAGCTGCACGGGTCAATGCCGCGCGTCGTCGAGAGCGTAAGCAACGGTGGGCCGAGGGGCCGAAGGGCAACAAGCGCGACCACCTGTTGAAGCGCGCCAAGGCGAGGTTCACGTCCGAGGTGCGGCAGGCCCGCGAAGATCCAAACCGGTTCGTCGAGTTCTGCTTCCACGACTCGGAGACCGGCGCTCGCCTGCGGCAGGCCGATATCCACCGGGAGCTACAGGCCGCGATGGCGAGCGGCGAGGACTGTGTCAACGAGTTCCCCCGCGACCACGGCAAGACGACACAACTCGAGGCGCACGCGATCTGGCGGCTCGGCAACAATCCGAACATGCGGATCAAGATCGTCTGTGCGTCGGACAGCAAGGCGATCGAGCGTCTCTTCGCGATCACCCAACACCTCGAACAGAACGATCGCGTCCAGGCCGTGTTCCCGTGGTTGAAGCCGGCGCGCCGGGGCGACTGGACCAAACACAAGATCGTCGTCGACCGCTCATATATCTCGCGCGACGCTTCAATCGAGGCGCTCGGCGTCCTGTCGACTGCGACGGGCGGTCGTGCCGACCTCCTGCTCGCCGACGACGTGGTGGACCGGCGCAACGCGCTGGAGCTGCCGAAGCTCCGCGAGACGGTAAAGACGGCGTGGGATGCCGACTGGTCGAACCTGCTCGAACCGAACGCCCAGTCGATTTACAACGCGACGCCGTGGCACGTTGCGGACCTTACCCATAAGATCCGCGCGAACCCGACCTACCGACACCTCCGATACGCCGTCGGTGAACAGGGCGACCACTTCGCCCCGATCTGGTCCGAGAAGTGGCCGCGCGAAGCCCTCGAACGTCGACGCATGAAGATCGGCCAGCTCGAGTACGACAGGGGGTTCAGGCTCATCGCGCTGTCGGGCGACATCACCGTGATCAACTCGGATTGGATCGGGTACTGGGTCAAGCCGCCAGACCTCGCGTCGTTGCGCGTCTTTGCCGCGTTCGATGTCTCGTCGGGCACGTCGAAGGACTACTTCGCGTGCGTCGTCGTCGGCGTCGACCCAGCGACGGCGACTGTGTACGTCCTCGAATCATGGCATGCGAAGCTGACGTTCCTCGCCCGCGCCGAGGCCATCGAATCGGTGGCGCGTCGGTGGATGCCGCAGATGATCGGGCTCGAGCAGGAGAACATGAAGTCGCTCTCTCAGTACCTCGACGCGACGACTCTGCTCTCCGTCTTGCCGATGCGACCCCACCTCGCCAAGTCGATTCGCCTCATGAACATCACGCCGCTCATGGAGCGCGGGCAGGTCGTGTTCAACCCGACGCTCGAACCAGGTCGCCTTTACAACCCCGACGAGCACGGCGACCTCATCGGCGAGCTGACCGAGTTCCCGCTGTCGGCGAACGACGACATGGTCGACGCCTATGTGTACGCGCTGAATCTAGCCCAGGCGTTCGGCGGTGACGACGACGGACCGGGGGTCGACGTCGACGTGTCGGTCATCGGTGACACGAGAGAACGGCAGAGCCTTATACCTGACAGCGAGCAGGGAGGGAACGGTGTGTCGTTCGGTCGCCTTGACCGCGAGTGGTTGCGCGCGGCATAGTCGACGGGTCAGTTTCCCATGAACCCAGGAGGTGAACAGTGGCGCTCTCTTCGATTCCGGTCAGTCACTTCGACGGCCATCGCAATCTGACCCAGGCTCAGGAGGCCGAGGGCGGGCCGACGCTCGCGGCGTTCCTGCGCGAGGTCAAGACCCTGCTCGACGCGGGCACGCTCGCGCCGACGCTGACGCCCGGTGCCGAAGTCGCCGACGTGATCCCCGTCGCAGTCGCGGGCCTCGCCGCTGCGCGTCAGTACCTCGCCGAGGCACTCGACGACACCACGATGGAGGTCAGCACCGCCGCGTTCACGATCGCCGAGACGGGCGACGGGGCCGAGGTGAGCCCGACCGCTCGCGGCCGTCTCGTCTTCACCACGAGCGCAGCGGGCGCGGCCGAGCTGTCGGTGACTGACGTCGCGGGCGCCTCGGGCAAGACCGTGTACCTCGTCGTCCGTCCGCTGCACGACTCCGCGGACGACCTGTCGCTTGCCGCTCCCGCGGTCGTCGCGATCACCTTCGACTGATCAGAGTCTCGTTCAGGCAGGTTCGAGCTTGCCCGACTCTTGACCGAGCCGACCGCCGAGCCACGGTACGGACAACTCGGTCACGGTCTCATGGTCGACAGACGGTCGGACATGAGGGCATGATACCACCCGGAGGTCAGGCACGATGGAAGGCAAGGCAATGGACGTTTCGCTGCTCTCATTCGAGCGGCTGGGCGTGTTCGCAGATTGGAAACTACCCACCGACGAGGAGCTCCGGTTCGTGGCGGAGGACCTCAAGTTCAACGACATCATTATCGGAGTGACGCGAAAGAAGAACACGGCGTGGGAGCCGACGTACTCCGCGAACCGCATCGAGGAACGGGTCGCGGCGTGCCGGGACGCGGGGCTCGAACCCGTGGTCATGCCGTGGGCCGTTCGCAACGGTGCGTCGATTCGCGATATGTGCGCGGTGATGCGAACCGTCACGAACCCGACCGTGGCGATCCTGCTCGACGCCGAGGAGAACTGGTATCGCTCGCACGGTGTCAATCCCGAAGACGCGGCCGACCTCGTCGACGACTACCTGAAGGACCGAACCTGGGGCTGTTCGAGCATCGGCAAGGCGCCGAGCGCCGTCCACCCACTGGCTCGTCGCGCGAAGTTCAACGTGCCGCAGTGTTACTCGTTCTGGAAGCCGACGAAGGACGCGCACTGGTCGCACAAGCGGTCGACGTTCCCTGGCCCGCAGCAGGACGTCGGGTTCAAGACGTGGCACGACCTCAATCCCGATGCCGACCTCATCATGGGCAACGGGTGTTACTGGGCCGCCCGGCCCGCGTCGGGACAGACGCCCGCGCTCGGCGCGCGCCATGTGATGCGGTTCGCTTTCATTGAGACGCTGGCGCTCGGCGTGACCTCGTCGTGGATCTGGTCGCTGAAGTGGATGCTGGAGAAGGGCGCACGGGGCGACGAGGTGCGCGCGTTCTTCGGGGTCACGCCGTGACCGAGATCGAAGAACAGGAGGAACGCGTCGAGCATCTTCGGCAGGCCGTCATCGACCACGCGCGATGGTGGCGAGACCACCCGGGCGCACCGGGTCAGAAGCTCGTCGATGCGCTGTACGACCTCGACGAAGCCGAGAGGAAGCTCGGCGCGATGCGACATCGAGAAGAACGACGGGCGAGGCGTGCATCATGACGAAAGAGCGAGACGATCTCAGGCCGCGAGGCAAGGTCGAAGTCGAGTGTCAGCATCCGGGGTGTGGCTGGAGTTTCTGGCTTGACCCGCTCGATCCTCGATTGCCCGATGGTCCGTTCCTGTGCGACGAGCACGACGGCAGCGGCGACCACTTACGCGAGATGCCGAAGGCCGAGCCGTGGACGAACTGACACCGCGCGCCCGACATCTTGTCCAGCTTCTCGCCGAGGAACTGGACCGCACCGGGCTGGCGTGGGCTGCGATGATGCTCGGCGACGGCTTGGAAGGTCCGAAGGCTTGGGACTGGCGCGTCGACTTCGTAACGACGGATGGCGCTGACGTGTCGTTCAGATCGAACGCGGGGACGAACATGGCAGACGTCGTTCCGATCAACCGGGTGAGGTAGCCGTGAAGTCGAACCCGGAGCTGGCGACGCAGTTGCGCGCCATTGCCGAGACGCTCGTCAACTGGGGCGATGACGAGGACTGGCGGGTGTACGTCGCGGGCGAGTTGCGGGCGCTTGCAGACGAGACGGACGGGCCGTGCGAGATCGTCTGCACGATGGACGCGGGCGACGCGTTGCGCGCTGCCGAGCGCCCGTACCTTCGGCTGGTTCGGTGACGACGTGCCGCCCCTCGTGCTAGTCTGGCTCTCGTCATGGCTTGGGAACCCTGGTTCAGATCCGAGGAGGTTCGTGATGGCCGAGCAGGCGACGAAGCAAGAGGGTCCGTTCTGGACGAGTCGGAAGTTCTGGTATGCGGTACTGGCTGTCGGTGCGTTCCTCGCGCTGGCGCTGACGGGGACGATGCAGTTCACGAGCGGCGAAGCGATCACGGTGATCCTCTCGATGCTCGGCATCAATGTCGGTGCTCACACGACAACGGACGTAGCGGCGATCGTCGGTAAGTTCTTCGGGCGAACGGAACAGCCGAGCGAGCCCGAGCCCGAGCCCGAAGACGAGACGAACGAAGACGGAGGTGTGGCGTGACGTATCGAGAGCGGGACGGGTTCTTCGTCGGCGGGTTCATTCTCGCCATGGCATTCATTCTGACCGCGGGCTTCGCAGCGGTGGGCACGGGGTGCGGTGCGCCGCCCGTCGAGCGCAGCCAAACGGTCCTCATCGAGACGGCGCAGGCGTTGTCGCACGTCGACCACGCGGCGGCGAAGGCCGCGCGACAGGTGCGCGACGGTGCGCTCGAACGGGTACGAGAGCGAGCCGCGAGCGAGTGCCCGTCGCTCGTACCGGGCGAAGGCGAGACCACAGACCAGGCGGCGGAACGACGACAGGACTGCTTCGCCGAACTGTTGCGCGACGAGATGAGCGGCTGGTTCGATCTGCTCGACGCTCTGTCATCGGCCCATGACTTCCTCGAGGTGTGGGAGGCTGCGAACGACGGGTGGCGTTCGTCGGGTGAGCAACCGCCAGACTGGGACGCGCGCATCTGTCGACCTCTACGAGAGACGGTCGAGGCCGTCATCGGACTCTTGGAGGCGGTCGAAATCGAAGTGCCCGAGCCGTGGCGCGCGATCCTTCTGCGCGCTGACGTGGTCTGTTCGATCAGTGTCCAACTCGCGACGAGAGGTGAGTCATGAGCAAGGGCAAGAAGCTGAGCCGCGAGGTGCTCGATATGCTGCTCGACATCGGTTCCGGTGTTGCGCGGCAGGTGTTCGACGCCGTCTCACGAGGCGACGTCGACGAGGTGCGCAGACTGGCCGAGACGTGGCCCGAACCGCTCGCGCTCAAGGCCGAGCTGCTCGCGGCCGAGGCCGAGGCGCGACGCATCGCACTGGAGGGGTGAACCATGTCGACGTACTCGAACCGCGTAACCGTGCCCGCGGCATGGGGAAACGGCTGGGACTGTGGATTCGTGCCGCGCGGCTGGCGCGTTCGTCTGACCACTGCGGGAGACGGGCCGATCGAGGTCAGCTTCGACGGCAAGGAGACCACGCCGACCATCTCTGCCCGTGTCGGACCGTCGACGGCGACACTGCCTGACGCGGGCACGGTCGAGACGTCTGGACGGTCGAGGATCTTTCTGCAGTCGGCGGCGGGCGGGGAGACCGTAGACATCGAGGCATGGAGCTAATGTCGGCTACCGACGACATGACCGCGCCGCTCGATGCGGCGGGTGAAGACGATTCGGTCAAGGCCGACGTCGTCCCGTTGCCCGTGGCGATCAGGAAGAAACTGTTGGGCGCAGGCGACGAGAACGCCGACGTCCAACGATCGAACCTGCTCGACATGGCCGAGTCGATGTCGACGGTCTTCAACCGTGCCGGCGCTCTCGAACCTCCGCTCGACCCCCTGTCGTTGACCCGCCTCGTCGGTATGTCGCCGACGTTGCGACCACTCATCGACGCCATGGCCGTCAACGTCCACGGCTTCGGCTACTGGTTCGAGCCCGTCATCGATCTCGACGCGTCGGATGCTGCCGATCGTGTTCGTGCTGCGATGCTTCTCGAACGCGAGTACGAGGCCGAACGAACGACGAACGAAGGCGAAGAGACGAGCGACATCAACGAACCGACCGACGACGAGGTCAAACAGCGGATCGAGTCGTTGCGCACGCAGGCGCGGCGCGAGAAAGCGCGCCTCGACGCGTTCTTCCGCAACGCATCGCGGACCGTTTCCTTCTCTCGCCTTTCTCGCAAGATGCAAGGCGACAAGGAGGGGACGGGCTGGGGCGTCTGGGAGGCTCGCAGGGACCGCAACGGCAACGTGGTGCGGCTGACCCATGCGCCGTCGTGGACGTTTCGCGCGTTGAAGCTCGGCAAGCCCGTCAAGACGAAGTGTCGGGTAAGGGCGACGGACATCTCGTTTCGAGAGGTCGAGGAGAACGTCGGATTCCGAAGGTACGTCCAGGTCTACGAGTCGCGTCGCCGGTACTTCAAGGAGTTCGGCGACCGGCGGGTCATGTCGTCGGAGACCGGGAAGTACTACGAGGACGAAAAGACGCTGGCGAGAGAAGAGAAAGGCTCGATGCCGGCGACCGAGGTGGTCTGGTTCAACCTCGATTCGTCCGAGTCGGACGTGTACGGCACGATCCGCTGGTCGGGCTGCGTCCCTGGTGTCATCGGCTCGCGCGAGCAGGCCGAGGTCAACCTTCTTTTCTTCCGGTCGAAGGCGATCCCGCCGATGGTGATCATGGTCTCGGGAGGGAAGCTCGCTGCGGGGACTCGAGAGAAACTCGAGTCAATGCTCCTCCACGAGATCCGTGGCGTCGAGAACTTCCACAAGGTGATCGTCATCCAGGCCGAGTCCACGGGCTCGGCTGGCGCGGCGGGGCTCCCGTCACAGGACAAGGTCAAGATCGAACTGAAGCCGCTCACCGATGCGATCTTCAAGGACGCGTTGTGGCAGGGCTACGCCAAGGAGAACCGCAACGAGCTGGGACAGTCGTTCCGAATTCCGCCGATGTTGCGCGGCGACACCGAGAGCTTGAACAGGGCCACGGCGAAGATCGCGCGAGACGCGACAGAGCAGTTGGTCTTTGCGCCCGAGCGGCGCGATTTCGAGTTCGACATCGACCGCACGCTGTTGACCGACATGGGCGTCATGCTCTGGCGGTTTCGTCTGAACGCGCCGGAATCGGTCGACAACGAGACGTTGGTTGAGTTCGTGACGAAGCTGCTGGAAGGCATCATGTCGCCGAACGAGGCGCGTCGCCGCATGTCGACCGTGCTCGGGATCGAGATGCCGCCGTTTGATGCGCCGTGGGCTCGAATGCCGCTCAAGTACGCCCTGGCCGGGTTGGAGCCCGAGCCGCTGCCCGAAGACGTCGAAACCGACGACAGGTCCGACGAAGGGTCGGACGACGAAGAGAAGGCAGCCGACGTCGTCAAGATCACCCTGCCTCAAGCCGAGTTCGACTCACTGTTCGAGACCGAAGCGCGGTGACGCCGTGAACGTCTCGCGCGTCGGACGATGCGAGTGGTTCCGTCCCGAGGGGCGGCAGATGTTCACGCTTGCGCCGTTTCGCATCGTGGGCGGCGACATCGAAGACGCGACATCGGGCGGCTCCCATCGGCTACGGAAAGGTGGCTCGTCGCAGTGGTTGTGCGTCGCAGTGTTCGACGGCGCAGCACGGGTCGTGCGTCATCGCGGTTCGGCAGAGAGCGCGGGAGCACGAGCGGTCGGTCTCGCGAAGACGACGGGCGACCCCGTCATCGTTGCTCGCCAGGTCGGCATGACGGCTCACGATCTTCCGGTGTTCGAGGCCGTGGGTCGGGTCGCGACGTTGAAGGCCGACCCGTTGACGCCCGAGGCGTTCGAGTCGTGGGCCGAGTCGATGGCCGGGAACATTCTGCGCGTATCTCGTGCCGACCTCGCGGCGATGGGCACCGAGGCGCTCGAACACCTCGCGATCGACTTTCGAGGCGTGACGCCGCAACAGCTCGACCGCGCGCTGCTCGGCTACCGCACGACGATCGCCGGCCCGCCAGGTCGCATGATGGACCTCCAACGTGTCGAGATCGATCGCACGTTGCGCCGTGTCGTCAGCTCGACGGGAGAGCGAGTCTCTCGGTTGCCACAGTTGCGGCAGGCGCTCGGGACGGGGTTTCAGCTTCAAGACCGCCGCGTCGCCGACCTCCTCTCGCGCCATCATTCGTTCTTCGTGCGCAACGAGTACGGCGCGGTCTCTCAGTCGCTCAGCGCGCAGGCGCGGTCGATCATCGCGGCTGGCGTCGAACGCGGCGCGGGGCGTCGCGAGATCGCGAACGACCTCGAACGGCTGACCACGGGCGGGCTGAGAATGCGCGGCTACTACGAGACGGTGGCGGCGAACAGTGTCGCGCGTGCTCGGTCGTATTCGATGGGCGCGAGCTATCGCGCAGCGGGGATCGAGTTCTTTCGCATCGAGGCAGTGCTCGATGACCGCACCACGCACCAGTGCGAGTTCCTGCACCAGAAGATCCTGCCGGTAGGGCCGAGTATGCAGGCGTTCGAGCGTTCACTCGCCGACCCGAATCCCGAAGGCGTGATGGTTCACCAGCCGTTCATCCGTGACGATGGCGACCGCCTCACCGTGCCTCGCCTCGACGGCTTGCTCGCGACGGTCGCGCGCATTGACCAGCGATCTTCTGGCGCGGCGCCTGGTCGCAACATCACGTCGAGCTTCAGCCGCGGAATGAGCGCGTCTGATCTCGTGTCTGCGGCGATCGGCCTGCCCCCGTATCACCACCGCTGCCGAACGACGACGACGCCCGCATAAAAGAGACCCCGCGAGGTGGCGAGCCATCGCGGGGTCAAGGGTGTCCTGACGGAGGACCCGTCGAGGATATCCCGTCACGGCGAGCGCGGTCAACGAGATCCCGTCGAAGTGTGCGGAATCCGCATTTCGCCAGAATGGCGCCTGGTGCGCGGAACGGACGAGGGGAATAGCAATGTGCGTCGGTATCTTCGACGCGTTCCAGACGCAACCTCGTCGCAGCAATCATGCAATCCGAAACGGTCAATGAATAACGCGGGATTCGTCGATGCGCGTGTTCCGCGTCGTTCTGGTGTGCGTCTCGTGTGACCGTGTCGTCGGCTTCGTCAGCGTGACGCACGAGGCACGACACGTCATGCGGCGTCTGTCGGTGTGCGCGTCGTCATCTCGTGTCGCACACCGACGCTCATGTCGTGCGGTGCGTGCGGCTGTCTGTCGGTGGGCGCGGGGACACATGGTGTGCGAGGTGTGCGCAGATGGGCGTCGGTGTGCGCGACGCTGCGACATTGTTTCGAGGTGTGCGAGGTGTGCGCAGCTGGGCGTTCGAGAGATACACGATCACACGGTGTGCGCAGTGTGCGAGGGTGGGCGCGCCGTCGTTACGCCGTCGCACGTTGCACACGATGTCGCAGCATGTGTTGACGGAACGCATCTCTGCGCCCATGGACAGACACGTCTCGGACCACACGTTTTCGACGCGTTTCGTGGGTGCCGAACTGGCGATTGGCTCGGCCAGTGGTTGACGGCGTGTTTCCAATGTGCATTCGGCACGAGAAAACACGATGTTTCGTCGACGCTCGGTGACAGAGGAGGTGTCCGGTTTTTCGTGACGCGCTGCGTAGCGTGACAACGAGGACCCGCACTTTACGCGCTGCGTCACCGTGTTTCCGCGATCCCCAGGTGTGCGCAAAAGATTACACGTCGCCATTTGCGCCAGGATCGATTCTGGTGCGCGGAAGGGACCCAGTGTGCCCTCGTATTCCAGGCAGGTTTCCGAAGAACCAGCGCGGGTTGAAAAACCCGGTCAATGACTGGTGCGGTTTCGTGTGAACGGGATGCAGGATATCAAGCAATGGCTTGACGGATCTGGAGTCCTGCGAAAGCCTTTGTTTCATCGAGCCAAACACGAAACCGCACCAGTCATTGACGGAATGGGAGTCGGCGGCTCTCTGGCTGTACGGCGGCCGGTCATGACGTGTGCAGGAATGAACGGCGGTTCATTGTGCCGAGCGACGCGGCGATCCGTCGCCGGCACGCGTCTGGAAGCGTCGGTCGGTGCTTGCCAACGCGGCGCGCTTTCGCCTAGGATGCGAGTGGAGAGACCATGTCGGCGACGTCGAGCAACATGAGCACCGAGACCCTCACAGCGATCACCAACGTGATCGAAGCGAGCTTCGATTCGCGCCCGATGCCCAGCGGGAACATCACGAGGCGCGAGGTGCTGAGACGTGTCGAGCTGGCGAAGGACGTCTATCTGACTCTCGTGAACGAGAGCGGCTGGACGGGACAACGCGCGCTCGACCATCTCCCGGCGTTCCTGGTTCGCGGCCTGGACGGGCTCGAACCGATACCCGATTGGGCAAAGATCATGATTGGCGCCGACGGCAGCGCCATGTGGGGTGCCGAAGCGGCGGGCAGGGTCGAGAGAGAACGACGACTCTCGGCGCTGTCGCGATCGGGCGAATCGTCGCCCATCATCATCCCGGGAAGGGGCGAGCAATGAGCCTGGACCGAATCGACGAGATGTTCAGCGACGCAGAAAAGACCGAGACGGTCGACGTGCCCGAGGCGCTCGGCCTCGTGTCGTCGACGTTGGCGAAGGCCGCGACCGATGACGGGCTGACCGACGACGAGGTGCGGGGTCTGTTCGCTCGCGCCTACCACATCACCAAGGCTCTGTCCGACTGGGCCGAGAGCGATGCTGAATACGAGACGGTGGACGTGCCGGCGGGCCTGCTCGAGCAGGCCCGAAGCGACGCACCGGGCGCCGCCTCCATGCCGGTGTCGAAGTCGATGGACGCGATCAAGGGGCGTCTGTCGGGCGACGTGTCCGACCGTGAGTCCACGGCGAAAGCCGACGACGTGGCGTGGGGTCACGACCTCAATGCCGACAACGAGGACGACCGCGTCGACTGGGGTCCCGACCCCGCTGGCCTGTAGCACCACGACCACAGCGCGCCCGTCGCACCACGAGCGCCTCGATAGACGCCGCGCTTCAAGAGAGAGACGAGGCGCGGGAGGTTCGTCGTGGTCGCATCGAAAGAGAACGGGCTGTCCTTCCATCGTTACGTCGAGTTCAACGCGCCAGGCAACGCGCTGGACGACAAGGACCGCATCCTCGTCGCCCTTCGTGAGGCCGCGGGCATCTTGAAGTCGCAGGTTCTCGACGAGTCGGTCCACAAGTTCGAGCCGCAGGGCGTCACGGCGCTTTTGCTCTTGTCGACGTCGCACCTCGCCATCCACACCTGGCCCGAGCACGAGATGGCGCAGCTCGACGTGCTGAGCTGCAACAAGGAGGTCCCGGTCGAGCCCGCGGTCGAACATATCGTCGAGGCTCTCGGCGGCACGGTCACGAAGATCCGGAAGGCGTCTCAGCCGTGGCTCGTCGACGGAGACCTCGACGACGTCTTGAAGGGCTCGGGTGTGAAGCCCAGTGACGAGACGCCGGGCCACCCGTTCTTTCGCACGTTCGGCATCCTGACGCCGTTCGGTGAGTCGATCATGCCCCTGTTCCCCAAGGAGGCGCCGCGCACCTACGCCGAGCTGTTCTGCGGCAACGTCGAGATGCTGTGGTGTCATCCGAAACGTGCTCAGCGCGAGGTCATCAACGATCTGGACAAGGACATCGTGCGGCTCCACCGCATCTGCCAGGGGCTCACCGACGCCGACCTCGCCAAGCTCGCCAAGATGGAATGGCAGAGCAGCGCCGGCATGTTCGACCGTCTCGTGAAGGCGCAGACGCCGAAGGGCGACCTCGAGTTCTTCCACCGTGAACTCTACATTCGTCGGTTCAGCAAGTTCGGTCGCGCGAAGCCGCGCTATGCCGAGTTCTCGTCGGGCGGCACCATGCAGCCGTTCAATCGCATTCGGCGGTGTAGGGCGAGGCTCCAAGGCGTCGAGATCTCGAACCGCGACTACCGCGAGGCGATCAAGCGGTACGACGCGCCCGACACGTTCTGGGAGATCGACCCGCCGTACCCGGAAGAACAGGGGTACTACCCCTTCAAGATGCCGGACCTCGGCGAGCAGGCCGACCACTACCAGCGACTCAAAGGCCAGGCGATGATCATCATCGAAGGCAGCCGCGAGTCGCTGCGTCCACTCATCGAGATGAAGGGTTGGCGAGAGTTCAAGTTCCGCTGGCCCCGCAAGTGGTACCACACCCCGCGCGGTCCGAAAGAGCCGTGGGTCTGGGGATCAATGTTCGTGAACTACGACCCACCGGGAAAGGCGCGGAAGGCGGCGTGGGACGTCGGGCTCACGAAGGCAGACGGGCCGTCGGACGAGACGCCGAAGTGGCCTTGGTTCAAGACGTTCGGGATGCTCGGCAGGTTCGCCGAGAAGATCCTCCCGACGTTCCCCTCCGCCTTCAAGACATACGTGGAGGTGTTCTGCGGCAACGGCGAGATGATCTGGTGCCACAAGCGCAAGGCTGAGACGGAGGTGTTGAACGACCTCGACCCCGACATCGTTCGTCTCCACACGTTCTGCCGTGACGCGACCGACGCGCAGCTCGAAAAGCTCGAACGCGACTTCGACTGGGTCGGACGCGAAACGACGTTCCACAAGATCGTCAAGACGCCCGCACCGACGGGTGAGCTGGCGTGGGTACATCGTCAGCTCTACCTGCGGCGGTTCTCGAAGTGGGGCATCAACCGGCTCGGGCAGTTCTACGAGATCTCCGAGGGGTCGACGATGCGCCCGTTCGATCGCATCCGTCGGTGCCGCGCTCGCACGAAGGGCGTCAAGGTCGAGAACCTCGACTACCGCAAGGTGATCGCGAAGTACGACTCACCGGACACCTTGTTCTTCATTGACCCGCCGTACCCGGAGGAGTCGGGCCTCTACAAGCTGCCGCTGCGAGACGTCGAGGAGCAGGCGAAGGTCTACGAGGGCATCAAGGGCAAGGCCGTCATCGTGATCCAGGGGCGCCACAAGTCGCTCGACCCGCTGCGCGGGATGAAGGGATGGCACGAGACGAACTTCAGGTGGCCGAAAGGCTGGTATGGGCGCCGCACGGACAACCATATCAAGGAGCAGTTCGTCGTCGCTTCGATCTTTACGAACTTCGACCCGAAGGTCGGCAAGGGCGACGATGACCCTGAGTTCGTGTTCGAGATGATCAAGGCGTCGGTGCGCCGCGCGTATGCCGAAGAGGTGTTGCCGGCGGCGTTCGGCGAGACGTCTGACGGCGAACTCGTCGAGGCCGCGTCGAAGCTCGGCGAGGTCTACGACTCGGCCGACGAGGACGACCGGCTCGACGTCGTCAAGATGGCGACGCGGGTCTGGGATGAGATGGACCGACGCGGGCTCGTTGTCGACGACACGACCACGCTGTACCGAGACGCGGTCAAGGCTGGCGACCGCGCGACAGCCGAAACGCGACCTGGTTCGAACGGCGGGGCCGACCCGGTCGGCGTCGACGACATCTTGCCGTCGTTCGAGAAGCCGATCGTGCTGCGTGCGCCCGCCGTGTCGGTCGTCGGCAGTGCGTGTACCCAGTCGAAGACGCGCGGCGACGTCGACGTCTTGTTGCACGGGCCGCTCAGTGACGAGGTGCGCAAGGTCGTCGAGTTCCGCATCGGTCGCGCGTTGCCGCCGTCGTTGTCGAAACGCGTCGAGTTCCACCGAGACGACCTCGGCGGGCCGTTCACCGACCACGTGCCGTTGTACGACCTCGCGCTGGTGCCGAGCGAACGACGTCAGATGGTGAGGATGAGCGCAGAGCTGGTCGCGTCGCTGTTCAAGCAGGACAACCCGACGCTGACATGGCCCGAGAAGACAGGGCCGCGACCCGCTGTCGTACAGGTGCATACGAGGGGGCGAACGGCGCACCTCGACCTCCGCATGAAGGTCAACGGGACACTGATCGGGTGGACGTTGTTTGCGCAGCGACCGGGTGAGGTGCCAGACGTTGACGGCATGGACAAGGCACGGGCGCTCTATCAGGGATATGACGCAGAGCGCGGCAACCGATACCTGAAGCCGATCCTCGCCCCGTCGAAGATGCGCGTGACCCAGAAACAGCGCCAGCCCGCCGAGTGGCTCGACATCGAAGGCGAGGTTTTCGGCGAGGGCGAGATCGGCGCGACGTCTCGGGAGAAGGGCGTCATGGTCGCCGTCGCGCGGCCGATGGTCGAGTGGGGACTCCAACTCCCGCAGTTCCACGAGTACTTCCTGACCGGCGACAAGACGTGGCGCGGCATTCTGTATGTGCGCCTCGCCGTCGAGTCTGGCGACGAGACGGTCTGGACGGCGTGGCTCGGCAAGTCGTACCTGCCCAGCGTCTTGAAGACGCACGCAGTCAAGACGGGCGAGATGCCGCCGCTGGGTCGCTCTGCGATGCCGACGTCGCTCATGGATGCGACGCCGAGCGAGCATCGATTCTGGGAAGCGAAGACAGAGCGCGAAGCGCGCGCGATGCGCGATGCGCTCGTCGGCTCGTCGTTCTTCACCCCGGAGAACGTGCGCCTGGTCGACGGCTCGTTTCGACGCGTCGTGACGAAGCACTACCTGTTCAAGGCAGACGCGAAGCCAGGCGACGATGGCATGGTCGAGTGCTCGATCTCGGTCAAGACATTCAAGAACACGTGGCACGGCTGCGACCCTGGTTGGATCTGCTCGGATGACGGTTGCGCTGGGAAGTGCTGCCAGCCAGGCGGCAAGGGGGCGACGGTTGTTGTCACCGATGACGAGGCGAAGCGTCTGCGGAAAAGAGGCATCGCGATCAAGAACGGCGCCATCGATCTCGGCGACGGTCGGTACTGCCCGTGCCAGGACGAGGACGGTCTGTGCAAACTGCACAAGACCGGCGACAAGCCGTTGACCTGCGTCACCGAGCCTCTGAAGGTTTTGAGCAATGGGACGATCGTGGTGCGCGATCGGTTTTTCCTGTTGAAGTGCTTCAAGGTCGGCGGAATGCCCGGCTACAAGGCATGGGAGGGCGCGTTCAAACGGCTGTTCGGCGATTCGCAGACGAAGAGAATTCAGAAAGAGATCGAAGCAGGGGCCGACAAGGTCACAGCGAAGATGGACGCCAAGCTGTTCGAGACGATGGTCGGACTCGATTCTCGCAGGATCTCGAATAGGGGCGGGGCGTACACGAGACGCGAGAAGAACGACGACGGCGCGTTGGAAGAGACGCTCGCGAAGTCCGCAGACGAGATCCCGATCGTCAAGACCAAGGACGAGCAGTACGTGCTGGGCGTCGTGCTCGAGCCGAACGACGGGCGCGACGGCGCGCCGCTCGACCCCGACACCCAGCGAGACATCTACTCGCGGGACGAGATCCGCCAGTCGGCCCATCGGTTCATGGAGGACTTCCGAAATATCGGGTTCATGCACCGCACGCTGATCAACGGCAAGGTGAAGATCCTCGAATCGTACCTGTCGCCCGTCGAGTTCTGGGTCACCGAAGACGGCACGACCTACTCAGAGAAACCGAAGGGGTCGGAGAAGGTGCAGCATGTTCGCGAAGGAACGTGGCTCCTCGGGCTTCGGATCGCGGACGAGACGCTCTGGGCGAAGGTGAAGGACGGCAAGCTGTCGGGACTCAGTATCGGGGGTTCGGCACGGAGGGTCTCAGCTAGGGGTTGAGAATAGGTCCCGGCTTCGTGGTATGCTGCGTTCGATGTCACTGCAAGGGAAAGAGCGCAATGGCGACCTGGACGGTCTGCACAGGTTGCTCGACATCCTGTCCGATGAGGTCAGCCTCGTAAACCGGGCCGCGAACAAGCGACGCTGGCTGGTGAGAAAGGGAGACGACGACATGGAGACCGAGGTTTTCGAGAACGAGGACGGCACGATGACCACGGGCGGCAGCGAGGACGTCGAGAAGATGGCAATTCCCGAAGCCGTCAAAACGGCCGTGGTGTCAGCCATCGAGGCAGCCCACGGCAAGGCGCTCAAGCTCGCCGCGCGCATCAAGGCCGCGAACGAGGACGAGTCAGTGCAGGGTCTCCCCATGCCGATCGCTGGCGAGTTCAAGGCGTGCGCCACGATGTTGCGCGCGATCAACTCCAAGTACCCATCGGAGAAAAAGAAGGGCGACGACGAGCCCACCGACGAACAGACCGCCGACGGTGCGGACGACGTCGAGAAGGCGGGCGACGACATGGCGCCCGCGACGAAGGCGAAGGCGCTGCAGGCCGCGGAACAGGCCGCGAAGCGACTCGAATCCCTCCTGTCGAAGGTGAAGAACGCGGAGACGGGCGAGGCCGAAGGCCAGCCGATGCTGCCCGCCGACATCACCGGCGAGCTCGAATCGCTCGCGGCCGCATTCGACGGCGCCGCGTCGGCGTACCCCTCGCCCAAAGCGGCGAAGAGCGAAGACGACACCGAGCCGACCGACAGCGACGAAGACGACAGCGACGACGAGACGACCGAGACCGAGAAGGCCGCGGGGACGTTGAAGGAGGCGCACGCGGCGCTCGGCGTGGTCATGGCGAAGATCAAGCCCGGCCAGCCCATCGACGAGGACAGCTACCAGCGGCTCGAACGGCTGCGCGCCATCCTCGACTCGATGCAAAGCGGCGGTGCGCCCGAGAACGACGACGCGGACAAGGCGGGCGTGGCGAAGGCGGGCGCGAAGATGGCGGCGAAGCGTCGCAAGAGGTTCCAGGAGGCGCTCAAGGCGCTCATCGGTCTCTTCAAAGAGATCATGCCCGCGAGCGAACTGGAGAAGATGCCACACCTCATGGTGAAGAAGTCGAGCGACGAGTCGGACGAGCTTCGCGAGAAGCTGGCGAAGACCGAGGCCGACCTCGAGACGGTGCGCTCGCAGCTCGCAGATATGAAGGCTCAGCCCCAGGACTCGCAGGTCGCGACCGACGTTTCGATGGTCGTACAGAACGACGACGACGACGTGTCGTGGCCGCTGGACCTCAACGAGGAGTTTCGAGCGAGGTAGCACCTCGATTCGTTTTTCTGGTAGTGTAGGACCCGGGCGGTCGGATACCGCAAGGCCAGGTCGAGAGAGCAGAAAAGATTCCGCCGGGAAACAAGGCCGGCGCAACAGGAGGCGAACCAAATGATGGAGAACAGGAGTCTGCTGGCGAAGGCCGACCTGGCGCTTTCAGACCTGACGACCGACGGCGGGTTTCTTCAGCCGGCGCAGGCCAAGCAGTTCATGCGGATCATGGTCCGTAAGCCGAAGCTCTCGGGGAAGATCGGGCTGACCCCCCTCGACTCGCCGACCCAGCTCGTCGAAAAGATCCGCTTCGCCGGCCAGGTGCTTCAGCCCGGGACCCCCGGCGTGGCACTGCCCGCGGCGCAGCGGTCGAAGCCCGATCTCGGCAAGGTCCAGTGGGACGCCAAGATGTTCAAGGCCGAGGTGCGGCTGAACAATGCCGTCCTCGAACAGAGCATCGAACGCGGCAACCTCAAGCAGACCATCATGGACACCCTGTCCGAGGCGGTCGGCCGCGACGCGGAAAAGGTGCTCATCCAGGGCGACACCGGTTCCGCAGACCCGCTGCTCTCGCAGCTCAACGGCATCCTCGTCAAGGCGACGACGAACACCGTCAACGGTGGCTCGGCTCGCGTCGACGACGATCTGCTCGACGCCATGCTCCGCCAGCTGCCCAAGGAGTTCGTCTCCGAGATCAGCGAGATGGAGTACATGACCTCGGTCAACGCCCAGCTCGACTACACGAAGTTCCTCTCGGCTCGTGGGACGATGCTCGGCGACAAGATGCACCAGGAGGGCGGGGTCCCGAAGTACCACAAGATCCCCGTCGAGGACTACACCCTGTTCCCGGAGACCGGGTTCTCGGGCGTCGACGAGACGAACGTCTTGCTGTGCCACCCGAAGAACATCGACTACGGCGTATGGAAGAAGGTTCGCATCGACACCGGCAAGGACGTGTCGGCGGGCGTCATGATCATCGTGGTGGAACTCTGGTTCGACGTCCTGTTCGTCGAGGAGACCGCGGTCGTCAAGGCTTACGACGTCCTCAACTCGTAGCCCAGTCGGGCCGCGTAAACGCACCTGAACCAAGGGGCATCGAGAGAAGAGGAGAGGAACCATGGGAACCCCGACAGTCAACAGCGTGACGCCCAGCGTCACCGACGAGAACCGCGGGCAGCCCTCTGCCCGACTGAACGTGGCGCGCGTCAACGTCACCGGGTCTGCGTCCTACGAGACCGGCGGCGAGGACGTCAGCGCGAGCCTGCCCGACTGCACCGTGATCGGCTGCCCCTACGTCCCGACGTGGAACGGCGCCGAGCTGCGGTGGGCTCGCATCGAAGACGACGCGGGCACGGCCCGCCTCGTGTTTTACGACAACGACAACGGCGCACCCGGTACGGAAACGACCGCCACGGACGACGTGAGCGGACACACCGTGCAGTGCGACGTCACGTTCGAGTAGTCGTTTCCGCGGCTGGCCTCCACGCGGCTCGCTTCGCGCGGCGAAGGTGTTTCGATTCATCGGGGGCCGACGCTCTGTCTTGAGAGGAGGTCGCCGTGAGCGACGAGGTCAGGTATGTTAGGTTGAAGCCGGAAGATCACAAGTCCGGCTTCCTCGTTCGAGACTTCACCCAGCGGTTTGAAGGAAGGTTCTACCGCTTTCGCGAAGCGGGCGTCTGGCACAGAGTGCCGAAGGCGCTCGCAGACCAGCTCGCGCGAGCGCGGCAGATCCCACAGCGCCCCAACTCCCCTCCCGTCTTCGACATCTGCACCGAGGCCGAGGCCCGACAACGCGACGCTGCAGCGAAGCGTGAGCGCGAGGCCATGCGTGCCGTCGTCGAGCCGTCCGTCGACACGGCGCGAGAAGTCCCGGTGAGCGGGGCGGGACGAGGCGACCTCTCGCTCGAGGAGGTCACGGCTGGTCGTCGGGCCGCGCTGGAAGAGGCGAGCGCACGGGCTCTCGGCGGCGATGCGTCAGAAGACGACGAGCCCGCCGTCGAGCCCGCCGTCGAGCCCGACGAGAAGCCCAAGCCCAAGTCGAGACGGTCGAAGGGCCGTTCCCGCAAGCGCAAGTCGTGAACGGCGAGCGCGGCGTCTGGGAAACCACCGACATGAGCCTCGCCGCTTGGATGCGTGCGAAGGGCAAGCGGATCATCTCGGCTCAGCGGACCCATGAAAGGCGCAAGGAGTTCCGGTTCGTGTTTCAAGACGATGAGGACGAGTGCGATGGTCTCGCGCTCGACTTCATCAATTCAGACGCCCACGCCTTCGACACGGCGTTGCGCGCACTGAAGAAAATGTGCTTCGGTCCGAACGGAATGCGGGGCGCTGTTTCAAGAGCCGCCCGGTGATACACTCGACCTAAAGCGCCGAGTGGCTGGCATGGTGCTGTGCTCGGCGGGGAGTTGAACCCGTGACCAGTCGCTCGAACCACCCCCCCGCACCACAAGAGACACCAATCCCGACGCGAGACCTCGACGCGCTGACCAGGGCTGTCGGTCGCATCGAAGGCCGCGTGACCTCGATCCAAGAGGAACAGCTCCCGCCCGTCGCTGCCGCTGCGTCAGAAGCCCGCGATGGCGTCCTAAAACTCAACGAGCAGCAGAAGACCAACAAGGCGCGTCTGCGGCGCCTGGAGGACGCGGACGCACCAGACCACATCTGCCAACGCGAGGGCGAGATCACGGCGATGGAGCGCGAGCTGGCGGGGCTGTCGAAGTGGCGGTGGTGGTTGATGGGTCTCGTGGTGACGACGGCCGTCATAGGCGGGAGCTGGGCCGTCGGCAGCGCGCGCGATCTCACGGGGCTACAGACGGACCACGCGTCGACAAAGCGCGACGTAGCGCGCCACGAGAGAGAGATCGATGTCATCGAGAAGGCACAGCACGCGAACCGCGAAGCGATCTTGTCGGAGATCAGAGGCGTACCTGGCAAGGTGAGGCAGGCAATGCCAGAAACGGACATCGAAGACACCCTTGACGACAGATCGTTGACGGCCAGGGAAAGGGCACTCGTCAAAGAGATCCTGAACAGAGCGGAGAGGCGGGAGACCAAGCGAGATAGCGTCACCGTCACCCAATAGGGTACACTCTCAGCAGGCCAGGCCAGTAGAAACCGAACACCCACTGGAGGCTTGACGATGACGCTGCACAGAATCCGACAAGACAAGATCCACACCCTCGGCGCCGGCATCGACGACACGTTGTCGCCTGCGAGCCACGACGCCAGCGCGGTCGATCTTCAGGACACGATCGACTATATGTGCTCGCAGTTCGCCGACATCCTCGGCGAGACGAACTGGCACGACGCACCGGACCTCACGATCGCCGCCATGGCCGCCAAGAAGTGGCTCGACGACGTCAAGGCGTTGCGCCGCATCCAGCACCACAGCGCCGGCGCGTTCGTCGACATCACGGTGCCCGGTGGTCAGAACTACGTGGTGCTGTCCCAGGCGTCCAGCCACACCCCGTCTCGTCCGATCGCCAACGTCGGCACGACCTCGGGCGCGGTCGCCGCCGAACTCGCGGGCGACGTCGGGAGCCACGCGTTGACCGAGATCGCCGGTCAAAACAACCTCAACCCACAGAACCTCTGCACCGTTTGGGACGGCTCGACGGGCGACCCGATCGAGTCCAGCGGTCGCCAGGTGTACGCGCTGCTCCAGTGCGAGGACGGCGCAACAGATGGCGGCGCGTGGGACGACACGAACAACCAGGGGCAGCTGTCCTTCGTGCGCCCGAACTCGACCTACTCCGACCTCGAGGCGTGCCCGATCGCTGACATCGCCGGGAAAACGATCAACTACGCGTATCGCGATCGTGAATCCCTCTCGCTCTGGGACGAGCAGGACTGGCTTCAGGACACCGTCCTGGTCGACGTGGCCGCTGCCGGTGTTTCGGTCACGATGGACACGGCCTACGACGGCGGATCGCAGGTCGCCGTGGATAACACGGACGTCGACTTCCGCCTGACCGACACGAAGCATTTCTACATCTCCGACTCGACGGGCGCCGCGAAGATCCTCGACGTCCACGCCGAGGCCGCAGGCGACGAGCTGGAGATCACCGCACCCGGCGGGATCACGATCAACAGCGGCGACATCGCTGGCGGGACGAACAAGGCGACGTGGAACGGCGTCGAGGTCGGCGGCGCGGCGGGGCAGGTCGCAACGCTGTCGGGTGATCTCGTGCTCGACGGCGCGGACGACATCACGTTCACCACCGTTCGGGAGACGACGCCCCTGCCGCTGGACGACTCGTCGGCCGGCGCGATCAGTGCGTTGACCGGTGGTCCTCATGCTTCGGTGGCCGCTGCCATCGCCTATGCGATGACGGTGGGAGGCGTGGATATCACGGTCGGCTTCGCCGTCCTCGGTTCCAACTACGCGACGGGTGCCAACGTGCCCGGTGGCGCAGGCGGCCTCGACATCTCGTCGCCGCACAGCATCGACTGGAACGGCACTCCCGACACGTTCTTGTTCCTCAACGGCGTCCTGCAACTCGGCGGCACGGACGGCGGCACGACCCACGCCGTTGCCGAGGGCGACACCCCGGCGAGCGGCGACGTCAAGTTCTACTACCCGCGCGGCGTCAAGTCGGGCGACGTGGTCATGGCGATCCAGCTCACGCAGTGATCCTGGGTCTGAAAGGCAAGGCAAGGCACGATGGGACGCAAGCGAAAGAGAGCGAGTGAACTGAACGAGGTCGACGACGCGAACCTGCGAGGGAAGCTCGCTGCCTATGAAACCCTGGTGGGTCGCGTCAACGACCAGCTCCAATCCATACGGGAGCGACGATCGCAGACGAGAGGCGGGCTGAAGGCGTCGAAAGAGATCGGCGCTCTGCTGATCGCCATGATCGTACCGATACGCCAGGCCGTCGAAGCCGAGAAGCTGGAGCCCGATGAGGGCAAGCTCCGACGCGAGGTGATCCAACAGGCGCACGCCGTGGTCGAGAAGTACCGCGCCACGGTCGAGGCTGAGATGGTGCGACTGGAGGGTGAGGGACGCGCTCTCCAGATCCAGCTCGAGACCATCGGGAACCTTGGTCGAGCGGCCGAGGCCGAGTCTGTTCGATTCGCCGCTGCGCAGGACCAACAGGACGAGCTTCGGAAGATGAGAGAGCCGCCCGAGGAGGACACGGCCGGCGATGCCGATTCCGCCTGATAGACAGCCCGGCGCGCGCGAAGAGGAAGAGGTCCTATTTGAAAACCTCGCGGCCGAGCCCACGGAAGAGGGCGCTGCCCGACGCGTCCAAGGCAAGGGGCTGCGTCATTTCGTGGATGGCGTCGCGCGTGCCATCGGTACGGGCAGAACTGAACCCTGGCAGTTCCCCGTCATGGACAAAGATCTCGCCACGCCTCCAGTGTCACCGACCGCAGGCGACCGTTACCTGATCCCCTCAAGCGCAACCGGCGATTGGACCGCTGCTGACGGGCAGATCGCTCAGTGGAACGGCTCATCGTGGGTTTTCTCCGAGCCGTTCCGCGGAATGGTCGTGTACGTCGAAGACGAGTCGGAGCCATACAAACAGACAGCGCAGTCCGCGCCGTGGTCGTGGTCCGCTGTGAACAGCGGCGGGGCCGGGGGTGACGAGAAGGTCAAGGTCAGCTCGAACGACACGACTTCGGGCTACTTGAATGGCAAGCTCGTCGCTGGCCGGTTGATCGCGCTCACTGAGCAGAACGATGGTGGCGACGAAAGCCTGGAGGTGAAGGTCGGTCTCCACGCGACCAACCATGAGGAAGGTGGCGACGATGAGATGGACGTCACCGACCTGTCGGGTAGGCTCGCCGACGCCCAGAACGCTGACGAGCTTCAGGGTCGGGATGTATCCGCCGACGCCCCTACAGCGAGTCAAGTGCTCACATGGCGTGGGTCGGAGTGGGGACCGGAAGACCCTACAGGGAGCGGAGGGTTCGAGGATCTGTATGAGGACGAGGACGCCACGACGAGGAGTACCACGACCACTGGTTTCGACCTCGCGCACAGGATGACAACCGGGGCTCTGAGTGGGGGCCGTTATCGCGTCAGCTTCTATTACACCTGGCGACACTCCGCTGTTTCAAACGACTTCAAGGCGCGCGTGCTCGTTGACGGGACGCAGGTTCACTACCACCAGCAGGAGCCGAAGGATCAGTTCGGCGACCAGTATGCGGTTGCATCGGGGTTTGCCTATGTGACTCTCACCACTGGGGCGAAGAACATCGACCTGGAGTTCGGGTCGAGTGTGTCTTCCCAGACCTCGTACATCTTCGTCTCTCGTCTCGAAATCTGGAAGGTGTCATGATGGCAGACGTCGCCTACCAGTACGACCTCCTCGAAGACTTCACATCTGGTGTCGAGCCCGGTAGGTTGCATTCCGAGGTCGGCGAGAGTGACATCTCCTCTGCCGGGTTCCTCCACGTCAGCACGAAGTGGCTGGGAGACCCCGCCAGGGAGAAGTGTCTGGTGTGGTTCGACGGCACGCTCTCCACTGAGGACCAGTCGACTCTCGACGACATCGTTTCCGCCCATGTGGCTACACCACTGCTGTTCGAGAGGTTCGAGAGCGACGCCGATCAGCAGGAAACGACATCTGCCGATTGGCAGACCAAGATCAATATGCAGACAATCGACCTCCCCATCGGTGACTACATTGTCTACGGGGAGGCGGTGTTCGGTGGCACCGACGCCGATACGGAGTACGAGGGGCGTATTGTGTTCTGCGGGAACGAGGTCGCTCGTGTTCGGCATCTCGCCGACACTGACGGCGCTGCGTCCTCCATCCACGCCGAGCGGAAGATACAGCAGATGGCTGGCGTTCGGACGGTGCAGATCCAGTGGCGACGGGTCAGCGGTTCCGGCTCCGCTATCGTGGAATCTGCCTACGCTTGGGTTAGGGAGCAGTAGATGGCGACCCCTACGAAATACACGTACCAGACCGGCGAGTTCGGGGCTACCGGCGAGTTCGGGGCTGCGTACAACGCCAGCCGGTTTGAGCTGGACATCCGCTCGTCTGCTATCGTCGTTGCCCTCGCCCACATCGACAAGACAGGATCGGCAGTAGACGTCTGGTTCCGAGACGCCCTGTCCCTTGACGACCAGGCAATCTTAGACGGGCTGGTAGCAGATCACTCTGGCACTCCCGTACCGTCTGCCTCGCGTCAGGTGCAGATTTCAGATGACTCCAACAAGGTCATCACCGGGAAATATCGGTTCGACCGGGCTCGTGGTGGCGGCATCTGCCTTCCGACCGTGACGGAGTTTCCAGCCGACCCCTGCGACGAAGAAACGGTGCTCAAGGACGGCGACGATCGCACCCTCTATACCTTCGACGAGGCCGAGGGCAGGTGGCACGCTGTCACGGCCCCGCCAGATCTGCACTCTCTCGGAGGGGCCGCACACTCGGAGGCGACGCTCGCCGAGTTGAACGCCCTGGTGTCCGACGCCGACCTCGACGATGCGTCGGACCCCCGTCCACCAGAAGCCCACGACATCACGTCCCACACGGGTTCGTTGTCGCACTCGGCCACCACGGGCCAGACCGCCGACGATCACCACGCGCAACGACATGCCATCGACGGCGGTGACCACACCGGGCGGCTCGCACATTCGGCGCTAAGTGGTGCCACAGCAACGGACCACCACGACAACGCCAACGATCCTACGGCAGACCAGAAAGCCGCGCTGGACGCATCGGAGAACCCGTCGGGGCAGAATCCGCTGGTGACACAGAGCTCGCTCGAGGCCGCGTCCGAGGGCAAGGTCTGGCTGTACCCCGTCAAGGACAAGGACGAGACAACACCACCCCCGTCGCCCACGGTCGGGGACCGCTATCTTCTGTTCGACACACCCGCAGGGGCTTGGTCCGCGCACCATGGCGAGATCGCCGAGTGGAACGGGACGTCGTGGGAATTCACCGTGCCTGTCGAAGGTTCGGTTTTGACCGTCAACGACGAGGACACCGACTATCGGCAGAACAAGGCCCAGGCGCCGTGGGACTGGGTGCCTGGCGGTGGGCACACGGCGGTTCATGGCAACGAAAAGCACTTCCCGCTCATGGTTCAGACCAGCGCAGTCGTGACGCAGGAACGCGTGATCAAGCTACTCGATGGCAGCGAGCTGGACGATCAGTTCCATAGACATCCATGCTCGTTCCTGTCTGGCGCGGTATTCGTGGACAGCAAGGAGATCCACGAGCGGGACCGTATACGCGGCAACGGCTGGCAGCGCGTTGCGTGCCTTGCGTTCGATGCGAGCGTGTATGACATGGACGGGTTCGATGCCACCTACAACCTGACGTTCCTGGTCGACCTTTACAACAACAACACGATCGAGCTTCGCCTATACAACATGACAGACCGCGAGTGGATCGGTGACGGCGTGGTGTTCAACGGCGACGACGAGGAAGACGATGGTCTGGTTCAACAGACCGTGACCGATCTGCCGTTGTCTGACTTCCCCGGCAAACGGATCGTGGTAGAGATCAAGGCCAGGCGGCTTGATGGTGGCTCGCGTTCAGAGTTCCACGGCGTCAGCATCGAGATTCTCAGGACGAGGGCAGCATGACCGTACACATCACAAAGAAGCTCTGGTGCGAAACCGAGGGCGATTGGGTCAAGTGGATACTCGAGGAGGGTGAACCAGATCCGACGACGTGTCCAAACGATTCCGCGCACTCTGTCAACCTCGACTCCCTAACAACCGTGTCAATCATGGGAGGCGAGCCGACGTTCGACAGTAAGGGCAACACCCATGTGGTCGTGATGCCAGGTGGCGATTCGATGCCGGGAACGATCGTCACGTTGAACCTCGCCGACAAGACGACGTGGCACGCTGGTTCCGAGCGCGTCACCGGGAAGACGCTGATCCGCCTCACCGAGCCCGGCATAGTGCCGGCGCGGTTCTCCTTCGGCATCAAGAATGTCATCGACACCGAGCACGGGAAGCTGTCGCAGGAGTCGGTGTTGCGCGCACAGCATCCCGATGTCGACGGGTATCGTGTTCGAGTCTACGAGGACGGGATCGAGGCAACCATGGATACCCCGTTGTTGCCTGTCGGGTACATGAAGCAGGACCAGGATTTCGCCGTGCGGTACGAGGAGGGCGAAGTCGTCTTCCATCGCGATGTACCGGCAGATGCCGTGATCACGGCCGACTTCAGCAAGGCAACATCGTCGGCGTGGTCTATGTCGCCGGCACCAGGCAAGTCAACGGTGATCCGTCTCATCGAGTTGCAGTTCGGCGTGAACACGATCATGACCGCGCCCGTGCTGTTCGAAATCTTGGTGGGGCAGACGGTCGTCAACCAGATCACATACAACAACCTGATGGACTTCGTGGCTCGCGCGAACGGTGCGCTGCCCGTGATCCAAAAGTGCGGAGGCGACGAGTTCGGTCTGCTCGACGATGTCAACGTGATGCAGTGGGACTACGCCAAGGTGTCCGCGATCACCGAGCTGGTCAGTGCCCTCGGAATGAGCGCGAGGTTGCGGATCGACTACGACGAGCCTATGAAGGGCGACTACGCGATCATCACGTTTTATGTGACCGAGCACACCACGGCTGGTTAGCCGAAATCTCGAACATGCCTCGAACCGTCGAGGATGGACTCGACCTTGTCCGGCGTTGTCAGGTGCGGCACCATTTGCTCGTGACCTGGGAACGCAGACTCGGCGAGGATCATCGTCACCAACTCGGAGCAGAACCACTCGTCCAGGTCGTCCTCTGGAACCCAAAGGACACAACCGCTCCACCGCTGAACGGACAGAATTAGGCCGCGAAGGATGACGCCGTCGAAGTCGTACCGACGACCGACCTCGTCAATCGCTCGCACCAGGCCGGGCTTCAGGTCCCAGCGGACCTCGATGCGCCGATGCTCGGGATATCGCGCGATCACGTCGAGGACGTTTTCAACGCGCACACCTTCGCTGTCCGCATGTATCGCGCGCATGACGCCGAGTTCTGGGTGCGAGTATTCGAGCCAGGTGTGAGACCAGCGCGGCACCTCGATCGATCCTGGCGACTGGGTCACCTGGCGGATAAGGCGACTGGTTAGCTTTTCGTTCGTCCCGAGTCCGATGACGTATACAGAGTTCGACATGGCTCGATGGTAGCACCGGGGATACACTTGCGGCATGGCGAGCGGCGACGAGCAGCGAGAGAGGGCGACGGGGTTCGTCAACGGTGCCAACGTGTCCTTCTCCGTCTCTTCCCCCTATGAACCAGGAACGCTCTGGGTGTCTCCAAACGGCATACTGAACGACGCCGACGCGGACGATGGCTGGGTCGAAACGTCGCCAGCCACAGGCGCGTTCGAAATGAAGGTCGCCCCTCGCCCTGGTGATGTCGTTTTGGTGCGGTACACTGAGGCATGACCGACCCAGTGCAGGCCAAGGCGGGCGGGGACATCGACGGCGTCAACGTCGACTTCACAACGCCGTCAGCCTACATTCCCGGCTCGCTCTGGGCGTACCTCAACGGACAACTGATCGACCGCGACGCTGACGACGGGCCGACAGAAACGGGCGGGAACACGTTCCGGCTCCGCAAGGCTCCGATCGCGGGCGACGTCGTCCACGTTTGGTACTGGACGACACCATCGTCCGCGTCGTCGTACCCCGTCCCACCTCGCGGTCTTTGGGCTCTCGACCTCGTCCCCGAAAACGGCGCCGCACTCGACCTCGTCCCCGATGGTCTCGGCTCGGAGAATCTCAGCGCAGACGGCGAAACACCGATCGGCCATGTCGCCCTCGACCTTGTGCCCAGCGGCGGCGCGGCCCTAGACTTGGTCCCGAGGCCGATCTCGGCAGAGGAGGTCTAGCGTGGCAGCCATCAAGCTCAAGATCGTCGTCGACCACCTCGACAACGTCATGCTCGAGTTCGACCAGATCAAGGTCTACCGCAGCACGACGGGCAAGGAAGGTGTCTACGCCGAAATCACTGTACCCGGTACGCGCGTCGACCTCGTCGCGGGTACGACGCTCTATGAGTACATCGACTCGGCAGGCGACCCTGACTACTGGTACAAGTTCGCGTTCTTCAACTCGTCGACGAGCAACGAGGGCACGGCGTCGGAGCCGTTGCAGGGCACGGGGCGCGTTGGCGTCTACTGCACGATCCAAGACATTCGAGATGAGGGCATCGCCAGCACGGTCTTTTCTGACGCGAGGGTGAACGCGGCGATCGAGGTCGCGTCGAGGTTCATTGAGACCGCGACGGGTCGTTGGTTCGAGGCGCGCAGCAGGACGTTCCGGGTCAAAGCGCGGAACACGCGCGTCTGCTTTCTGAACCACCCGATCATCTCGCTCAGCGAAGTCAACATCGTCACGGGTCGCGGCTCTGCGATGACACGAGACGCCATCGACGTTTCGGACGTGCTCGTGTTCAACCGCCACCTGACCGAGGGACTCACAGACCCCGACGATCGGGACGCACCGCGCATCGAGTTCGAGGGGGTGACGGGCTACGAGTACCCGGGCCGGATCGACGGTGTGTTCCTCGTCGGTTCGCAGACGATCGAGGTCGTCGGTCGATTCGGGTACACCGAACTCGCCGCGGGCGAGACGCCTGGCGAGACGAGCGACGGGTCTCAGGTTCCGACGTCGGAGGGCGTGACGCCGCCGCTCATCGAGCACCTTTGCAAGCTGCTCACGGTGCGCGAGCTGTCGACGCTCGCGAATCCCGACGACCGCGCGTCGTGGCGTGACCTCTGGCGTCTTGAATCGGAGAAGACGGCCGATCAGTCGTACAAGATGACTTCGCTCGATAGGCTCGGGATGCAAGGCTATGTCACGGGCGACCCTGAGATCGATGGCATCATCAACCTCTTCCGAGCGCCCGCGAGTATCGGGGTCGTGTGATGCGCGGTCGGCTCATCCAGAAGTTCAAGGCGGAGATCGTCCGTCTCGATACCACGTCGACACGGTCTGGCAACTACTACGACGACGACTTCCGCGAGGTCGTCATGGTCGACACGGACGGCGACGGCATCGGCGAGCCGCAACGGCAAGAGCACGCGGCTGTCATTGTCCCCTGCCAGATCGGGAGCCGAACTTGGGAGGCGCTGCGAGGTCACGACCTCGGCAACAACCCACAGACAAGCCTCGTGATGTACTTCCACTTTCGCGACCTCGAGCTGCTCTCGCTCGTCGACGACACGACCGGCGATGCGTTGATCCATGTCGGCGATCGCCTCGTGTCGATTCGCGACTACATGACCGAGGGCGTGGTGCAGACGATTCGCACGCCGCCCGGTCTGTATGTCACCAGGGCCGACCCTTCGGGCTGGGGCATTTCGATGGCGCGGCCGAAGCGGAACATTCTGCGCGTGACCTGTGAGGAACGGAGCGCGGTCACCTGATGGCGTCTGGGATGACAGGCGATTGGCGCGGGGTCGGTCGGATGCTTTCCCGTCTCGGCACGGTGCAGCGGTGGCACGCGGCGAAGAAACGCGCCGCGTTGAAAGAGGCACACCGGCTCCGCGGCATCATGGTGCGTTCGTTCAACGCAGGCGGCCCCCCAGGCAAGAAGTGGAAGGCGTTGTCGACGTTCACCCAGATCCTCTCGCGAGCGCAGGGCAAGGGCGACCGCCGACCCCTCATGGACTCGGGCGATCTTCGCAACTCACACTCGGTCGTTGAAGAGGACGAGGACACGGTCTTCGTCGGCATCCATCGCACGGCGACGCGGAGGCGCAAGGACGGCAAGCTGACGATGGCGAACATCGGCGCCATCCACGAGTTCGGCGCGGGGCCGATTTATATCCCGGTAACTCCGGTCATGAGGTGGTGGTGGAACCACATCATGGTCGGGCATGTGAGGGCGCAGGGCGGCAGGATGCGTCCGTTGCGGGAGAACACGATCGCATTCGTAACGCGCATTCCTGCGCGACCGTGGATCGTCCCGATCTGGGACCAGGAGAAGGACAACGTGGCGTCGAATGTCATGAGCGACACGTTGCGCAACATCGGCTTCCCCGGCGTCTGAAAACTGACTCGTCAGCCTCGGCGTGGTACGCTACCGGCGAACCGATGGCGACACCAACCTTGACGAGCATCACCCCGTCCTCCGGACACCCCGGTGGCAGGTTCCTCGTGAGAATCGAGGGATCCGGGTTCGAGCTCCCGCCGCCGCCACTGGCAACAGGTTACGTCGGCGGCTCTGCACCGGAAACCGTCGAGGTCGAGATTGACGGTCGGCTCGCTGACGAGGTCAAGGTCTGGAACGATTCGTTGATCACCTGTCTTGTGCCGGCCTATCGCGGCGAGCCGTCGTTGTTGTCCGCGTCTCCCGGCCTGTCGGTCGACGTCACGATCCGCAACCTGACCGGACCCGAGGAGGACACGTTCGTCGACGCGTTCACCTATGCACGACCGAACCTGGCCCGTGCTGACGATGGCCCACTGCGCCACGTCCTTCGCACGCTCGATCGCGAGATGCGGCGACAGGTGTTGGACAACATTGCTTACGCGACCCAGATCGACTTTGACGGCGACACGTCGGACGTGCTCGACATCGTGGAGATCGCGAAGATCCCCGGCATCGCGCTGTTCGGTCCCGACATTACCGAAGACAAGTACTACCGCACGAGCGAGCGCGAAGAGACGCGGGACCTCGTCGGGTTCGAGTACGAGAAGAAACGCGTGCCGCGCGTCAACATTCTCTCGTTCCAGGCGACGTTGTTTGCTCGCGGCATCGGCGAGTCGTCCCACCTGATCCAGGAGTTTCTGACCTTCTTTCGCCGCAACCCGCGGCTCGAGGTCGACAGGGACACGACAGACCCAACGGCGGGCATGGTCGAGTACGAGATGTTCTTGACGAACGGCCCGGCGAGGTCTGGCGGCGCGAATAACGACGACGTGTACTCGTTCACGGCGACGTTCCTGATCCGTGGCGTGCCGATTGACGCTGACGAGGGCACGCAGGTAGAGTGGGGCAGGGTGCTCGACGATCCAGCCGATGTCGACATCACCCATGAGGAGGTCTGAAAAATGGCGAGGAAGAAGTCGAGCGCGAAGCGTGAGCGCGTGGCGCCTGCCGTCGAGGTGCCCGCAGACCAGCACCGCGTCATCGTCGAAGGCCGCGAGCCTCGAATGCAGACCTTCAATCTGCCTCACGAGATCTACTGTGCCAAGATGGGTTCGTGCTCGTGTACCGAGCAGGAGATCGCGTTCTCTGTCTACAGCCAGATCGAAGGCGGGAAGACACGAAGAATCCAGCGCAGGATGAAGCGCATGAACCCCACCCTTACCGTCCGTTACCGCAAGCGAACGGCCATCCCGAAGGCGGCGCTCGCCTGTCCCGAGGTGAAGGCGGCGCTCGACGCGGGTTGGATCAGGGTGAGGAGCTAGGCCAGGTCGGTTCGGAAGACGAGACCAAGGGCGCGCGGCGCCGCAGCATCGGAGGAACAACATGGCAGAGCTTCTCGCATCGAAGACGGCCATCATCGAGGAGGAGCCCCAGCTCCGATCGATCCCAGCCGTCTCCACGGCGGTGATCGCGGTCGTCGGCGTCGCAGAGCGCGGACCGGTCGGCGTCGCAACGCTGATCACGTCCTGGGATGAGTACGTTCGAATCTTCGGCGGGTTCACGACGGACGGCGAGCTACCGATGGCGGTTCGCGGCATCTACCGTCAGGACCCCGGCGCTTACGTGTATGTCGTTCGCACCGTTCACTACACCGACATCACCGATGCCGCGACGAAGACGAGCGACGCGGCTGAAGTCATGTTGCAGGGGACGGACGCGACCGCCGCTGCGGGCTCGGTGACGAGCGCGCAGCAGGAGACGTTCAACCTCGACTCGGGTCAGACGCTCGACGTCCACGTGGACGAAGATCTCGGCGGGCCGGAAACGGCGACGTTCACGGGGAACGCGGCATCGGTCACGGGCGGCGCGGTCAGCCTGCCCGTCACGAGCGGCCACGGGTTCGACGTCGTCACCGACACCGACCCCGACACCCAGACCGTGAGCTACGGCGCAGCGCACGCGACCGTCGAAGCCGTCGCGAACGACATCAATAGCCAGGTCCACGGCGTCAAGGCGATCGTCGTCGGCGGGGCGACGATCGACCTCGTCTCCTACACCGAGGGGTCGGATGCTTC
>Ga0272440_1000476_pt1 | contig 33962 bp, 10 predicted proteins | sample SSMMMBAug17_FD_192440 | JGI IMG/M metagenome (GOLD analysis project Ga0272440, IMG submission 192440) | Marine sediment archaeal communities from Little Sippewissett salt marsh, Falmouth, MA, United States - SSM-MMB-Aug17 | ecosystem: Environmental > Aquatic > Marine > Wetlands > Sediment ... | reverse complement strand
GCCCAACTTGCCAGCATGCCCACAGGCAGCTATTCCATCGTATTTCAAGCCATAGATATTGTAGGGAACAAAAAAAGCATAGAAAAAAGAATTCAACTGATTGTGCCAGAAAGTGCAAATATTGAAACCCAAACAGACAGCCTTTTGGCAGATAACACCCAGACTCTTTCCATGATGCTTTCATTTTTCACAGAAGATCAAGCCCAGATCTGTGTTAATCCCAACATTCGCTTAGAAAGTACAATGGGTAACATTGTAGAAGAAAGCTGGTTAATCTCAAATAATCAGCTAACTTGTCTTTTAAAGGCGGATAGTGAAACTGGCACGGCCCGCATTTCAGCCGCATTTGATCAAAAAGAACTGGGCAGTAAAACCATTGAAATGGTTTCAGGCCCTTTAAACCGAATTGTTTTGTATTGTGATAATCCAGTTCAGGGAGTTGGCCTAAAAAGTGATTTGATCACCATGCAATTAGAAGATGCCTATGGTCATCTGGTCTCTGTTCCCTATGATATGGATATTTGGATAGAATCAACAGCAGATGATAATGGCGACTTCTTCTATAAGGGGAATAATGACTGGGATTGGTATAATGAATTTTTTGTTTATTCGCTAAAAGCGAATAAGTCTTCTTTTGAATTTCGATTTAGAGCATCTATTTCAGGTAACTATATTCTGAATGCCACAGAAAATAAGCATGATCTAACTGACAGCCTCGCCATAACAGTACTGGATCAACCAGAGATTCAGTTTCAAACAGCCGCTTCTGAAACCTCTGAGTTAACACAATGGGCTGAAGTTGTGCTTAAACTCAGCAGGATCACAGATCAAGATGTCTGGGTAAGATATCTGACTGAAACAGATGCTGAAAACACCGCCACAAAAGGATTGGATTATGAACTTTCGCCAAAACTGGAAGTTATCATTCCAGCCGGTGAATCGTCTGTCTTTATTCCATTGACCATTATTAATGATCATATTTATGAATTAAAGGAAGCAGTTACAATCAGGCTGGTGGATTCAAGTATCAGTATTGGCAGCAAAAATGTACATACTTTGTTTATAATTGATGATGAGTCGCCACCTTCTCCCCCAGAAATAACCGGCCCAACATCTCCAACCCATACGAAAAGCCCCAGGTTTTGCTGGACTTCTGGTGGTGGCTCTCAAACATTCAGATATAAAATTGATGATCCTGATCTATCATTGGGCGCTGTTGAAACAAAATCCAAATGCTATGAGCTTTCATATGAGCTGGCGGAGGGAGATCATGTTTTCTATATTCAGGAGTATAATTCACCCACCAATGAATGGTCAGCAACCGGAATGTACAGTCTGGAAATTGACACCGGCCGCCCCTGCTCTAAAGCCCAATCACCACCAGGTATCGATGCCCAACACATGCAATTTGAAATCACCTATACATACGCAGATATTTATTCAGGAGAAATTTGTGACAATTCACAAAATACTGGCAGTGGGCTCAAGCACGTTGAGTTATGGGGAATGACGCCGGAAGATCAAGCATATACATTACTGGCAACAGACACCGGTGATCTCATTGATGGCAAATTCAACTATACTGCAACAGCGGATGGCCAATATCGATTTTTCACCCGCGCAATCGATCAGGCAGGCAATATTGAACCAGAATCAGACCAGGAATATGATACAGAAACGATTTACTCCAAAGACTTTTCCGGCTATGCCATTCTGGCAGTGGGCGCCATTGATGGCCAAAAAGGACTGGCATCTCACACATTTTCTGCCAATAAGATCTACCGACATCTGATATCTCGCAAATTTGGCATGTTGTACGATTTAAAAGATCCTTTAGACCATATCAAGTATTTTAATCCCCATCATACAGAACTTTCAGGGGTTGATTTTTTTGAAAGCAATCAAAAATATCCGGATGCACTGGAAGTTGCGATCACTGAATGGGCATTAGATAACATCTGCCGACTTCCAGGCCCGCTGTACATTATTTTGATTGATCATGGGGGAACCAACAAGTTTTATCTCACCGGAAGTAATGACTGGATGGATGCATCAGATCTCAACGACTGGTTGACCAGACTGGAAGATGGCCTTCACCAATGCAGCAATGATCCAATCACAGATATTATCATAATTATTGATACCTGCTATGCTGGAAGTTTTATGAATGACCTCATCAAACCGGATAGCACAAGGATTGTCATCACCAGCACAGCTGAAAATGAACTTTCATTTCGCGGACCCAGGTCGCCATCCAGTGAGTTGCTTGTCAGGGATGGTGCCTTTTTTGCCAGCAACCTCTTCAACGAGTTAAGCAAAGACATCAACCTTGCCCAGAGCTTTGAAAACGCTGTCCAGCGCACAGAAATACTATCAGGAAGTAAATCCAACAAACCCAGACATCCCTTTCTTGATCATGCCGCACAACACCCACTTCTGGATGATAATGGGATCTATCCGGGTCATAATCAACTGTATGCTTCTGGCGATGGATACAGAGCCAAAGCAATTACGCTGGGTTATGGTCAATTTTCAACAGAGCTTCCTGAAATTATTGAAACCATCATTCATGCCAATGAAAATAGTTTTAAAATAAGCGTTCGCATTAACAAGCCGGATGACGATCTCAACGTTTTCGTTGAAATCAGAACACCCGACGATAAAACTCCCAAAACAGTCAATGAACAGCTTCAAAAAGAAATGGATCTGATGCAAATCAATTTAGTGTCGGAATCAGAAGGACTTTTTGAAAATACTTGCGATGAATTCCACACCCCTGGAAAATATACCCTTTTCTTTTATCTACAGGATAAAAACGACATTGTGTATTATTTAAACCAATCTTATGTGTATAAATCAAAGGCAAACAACAACCCGCCGTTGGCATTTCAATTAATCTCCCCGAAGAATCTGGATGATCCAGAAAATCAGGGATTGGATGAAACCCAATCGTTTCGCGTCATTTTTGAATGGGATGAAACCAGTGATCGAGAAAGTGACCAATTCTCGTATACCTTGTGGATATCCAAAAGCAAAACATTTGAGACTGATGTGATCAAACAGGAATACATTCTTCATACTCAAAATGTAGTAGAATTACCTGACAACTGGGATGGCAATGATATCTTTTGGAAGGTTGAGGCAATCGATGAATTTGGGGCATCTGTTAAAACAGAAGTCTTTCGCTTCAAACTGGATGATAAAAACAATCTGTTTGAATCGCCCATTGTGTATTTTCAGGTCTATGATTCAGAGACACGCTTGCCGGTCCCAGGAGCAAAAATCTGGTTAGATGGTATCCATCCAATAACAACGACCCAACTGGGGCATTTGATTCAAAAAGTAGACTTGAGCGATGCGATTGATTTAACAATTACAGCCTTGACTTATGAAACCGCTTATACAAAAATAAATGCTGAAGACAATACGATGATTTCCCTGGCAATACCACTTGTTTCTAATATTCAGCTTGGTGATATCAATAGAGATGAGATAGTAGATATTAACGATGCCATTTTGGGCTTACAATTAGTTGGCGGAATGCCGGTTCCAGGATTTTATTATGATCCGCCTGCATTAATTTTGGATAATGTTGGCCTGGCGGATATTATTTATGTGTTGCGATTGATGGTAGATTTTGATGGAAAATAACCGGGCATCTTGATCCAAAAAAAATAAAGATGTGTTACTCATTCCTTTTATGTTATATTACTTGCAAAAAGAGATAACTTCAGGAGTTTCATTATGATCAACGAAAAAATTGGAAACTCGGCCCTTTTTACCGGACGAAAAAAGGAACTGCGCTTTTTCTTAAACTGGATTGATCGCATTAAGCCGCAATACTCAAAAAGCATGGCGATTCTTTCTCGAAGAAAGACTGGAAAGACTGCGCTGATGCAACGTTTGTATAATCTGACTTATGAAAAAAATGATGGTATAATTCCATTTTATTATGAAATTAAAGAAAGCAGGCAATGGTTATTGTCATTCAGCAAGGATTTTCTGATGAGTTTTCTTGCGCAATACATGGCTTTCAAAACTCGAAATAGCCAATATCACAAATTAAATTCTCTTGGGGCCATTAAAAGGGCTATAACAAAGGAAGGTTTTGATTATTTGCTTGACTACATTGAGGCCATACTGGAATTCGACAGGCCAGAATCAATTGATTTGATGTGGAGTCTTGCAATTGACGCACCACGCAAGATTGCTGAATATAATAATGAACGTGTTGTTCAAATGATTGATGAATTTCAGTATCTCAATCGCTATATTTATTGGGATCAATTAAAAAAGAATCGGGCATCAGAGCTTGCTGGAAGTTATCTGCATACAGCAGAGTATAAAAACGCACCTTTGCTTGTATCTGGAAGTTGGGTGGGATGGCTCATGGATGACCTGATGCGGTTGCTTCCCGGGCGTTTTATTCTTTCAAACTTTAGCAATATGCCAGAAGATGAATCCATTGAAATGGTTTTTAAATATGCCTCAGTTGAAAATGTGCCTGTCACATATGAAACAGCAAGTATTATTGCGACATTGACTGAAGGGAATCCCTTTTATATCAGCGCATTGTTTTATTCTCAATGTCCTGATAAAAATTTTTCTTCACGGGAGGGGCTTTTAAAAACCCTTCATTTTGAAACACTAGATGATCGTGGGATGATTAAAAATACCTGGAATGAATATATTCAGTCCGCCATTAATCAAATCAATGATAAGGATGGCAAGAAAATCATTTTATATATCTGTAAAAACAAGCACAAAGAAGTGACCAGAGAGGATATCAGGAATGACCTGAGTCTATCAATGACAGACCAGACACTGGAAAAACGCATGAATGCCTTTGTAAAAAGTGATATTATTGACAGAGGCACCACCAATTTTGATTATAAAGCAGTTCAGGACAACATTTTTGATAAAGTGTTCAGAGGATTGTATGAAAAAGAAATTGAAGGATTTGATCCCAAAACCATTCAAAATGATTACAAAAAACTCTATAAACAACTGATGGGAAAATATAGTCAGAATATAGGTAAATACTGTGAATATTCCATTATTGATCATTTGAAATATCGTGCATTTAAATACAATAAGCAATATAAGGCCATGTTTGAGAACCTGCCTCAAGATTTTGAATTTGTGTCCTATCAAACGGTCTGGTCATATTCAGCATCACCGATATATAAACGAGATCTTCAAATTGATATTTTTGCCCGTGCCAGTCATAAGGACTATTCATTCGTAGGGGAAGTCAAAAACAGGGGTGCAAAATTTTCAATCAAAGAGGCAAAAGCATTTGTAAAAAAAGCCGACGAACTCAAGCTGCTTGAAAAAATTGACAGGGCCGTTTTGTTTGTTTTTTCCAGCAGTGGTTTTTTTAAAAATACGATTCAATATTTTAAAGACAATCATATTGCCTGGAGCAGCAAAAAAGAACTGTTGAGATTGAACTGACGCTCAGTCATGAAATTGACCAGGATGTTGATGTCAGTTATGACCAAACCTATGACATTCCCCTACAGTATGGTTATGCGGGATACCATTGATGGAATATTTAAATATGAAATGACATAGAGGGAAGGTATCGATTTCTCTCTCGTGCCATAGATAGCGCGAATAATGTCGAATTATCACCCATCCTTGATCCTGATAACTTTTATGATTCAGAAACAATTTATGCCAGACAATTTTCAGGCTATACGATTCTAGCAGTGGGCAATGTCACTGATCAGGAAGGCCTTGATTCTCATACATTGACAGCAGACAGTATTTACATGCACTTAATCAACAGGCATTTTGGCGTCTATCACAACATGCAAGACAGTCTGGATCATATCAAATATTACAATCTGTATACGACAGTCAAAGCAATCGATCCATTCCCAATGCCCTGGTCAGATTTGAATCAACAGAAAATACTTTCGATTTGACAATGAATCAGCAAGGATATTACATTCAAAGGCTGCTACCTGGGGCTTATGATCTCACTGTTCAAGGCGATCATTACAACGCCAAACAAGAACATATGGTAATCAATAGTGATTTATCTCTATCCTTTGACTTGCAAACCAGAATTCAAACTGGAGATATTGATCGAAATGAAGAACAAGATATTGGAGATGCCATTCAATGCTTGCAGATTATCAGTGGTTTTGATGTCGGATATTATTATGATCCAGCGGCATTGACAGGGAAAGTGCTTGAATTACGTGATGCGATTTTTATTTTGCAGAAGTTGTCTGAAATGAACTGAATTTGTATTTTTTTTTAGAGCTAGAAATTTCAGAATTAAGAAAAAAATTGTGGTGTTACAAATCGCGCTATTCTTAATTCTGAAAAATTATTATCATTGTGTAAATTCTGATTCTAAAGGAAGGGAAAAACTGTTAAAATGTTTTTTGTAAAACATAATCCGTTTGAATTAGTTCATATTTGATCGACATTCCCGAAACGGGCTCATTCCCAAAAAGAGCGACATTACTTTTGGATGTATTCAACAACCGGAATCAATCCTATGTCCGAGAACAAATGTAGGGGCGAACCTTATGTTCGCCCTACAAACAACAGTCGTTTTTGAACCTATGTCCGAGGGAGAAGGCACCTAAATTCATTTTTGGACATAAGATTCATAACGTTTGTTGAATACACAAAAAAGTAATGTCCGACTTTTTGGGAATGCGCCCATAGCATGAAAAGCACTAAAAGAAGGGAAGAACAATTAAAGTGTCTTTTTTAAAAAAAAGATCCGTTTAAATCAATCAATATTTAATTGACTTCAGCTAAACTTTATATACATATACACCCGTAAAAATATTAGAAAACGATTTGTCTGACCCTCAATAACCATCGGAGATTTACAATGAAAAAAAATACCTTACTCATATCATTTACTCTGTCAATTATTATATCATCACTGACGCAAGCCAGCTCCATACAAAACAAAGCGGTTCAAATATCCGCTGGATGTTCTCATAGTCTTTCACTCAAAGCTGACGGCTCAGTTTGGGCATGGGGATATAATAGATATGGCCAGTTGGGCGATGGAACCACAACAAATAGAAGAAAACCTGTTCAGGTATCCAATCTATCTCATGTCTCCATGATTGCCGCAGGTTATCATTATAACCTGGCTTTAAAAAATGACGGATCAGTATGGGCTTGGGGCCATAACAGTCATGGCCAGTTGGGTGATGGCAGCACAACAAATAAAAGCAGTCCTGCTCAGGTTCTCGGACTTTCTGATATTATCATGATTGCTGCTGGAAATGCGCATGGCATTGCCCTTAAAGCTGACGGATCAGTTTGGTCATGGGGAAATAATTTACACGGTCAGTTGGGTGATGGTAGCACAATCAATCAAAGCAGCCCTGTGCAGGTGCCCGGGCTTTCACATATTTCCATGATTGCTGGATCATATCATAACCTGGCCTTAAAAGATGACGGATCGGTTTGGTCATGGGGGTATAATAAGTATGGTCAGTTGGGTAATGGTAACACAACAAATCAAAACAGCCCTGTACTGGTGAGCGGACTTTCACATGTAACCTTTATTGCAGTTGGGCTTGATCACAGCCTGGCCTTAAAAGATAACAGCTCGGTTTGGGCATGGGGTAATAATAATGAAGGTCAATTGGGTGATGGAATCACAACAAATAAAAGCAGTCCGATACAAGTCTCCGAACTATCAAATGTATTCATGATTGCGGCTGGTGCTTATCAAAATTTTATTATAAAAAATGACGACTCGATTTGGGCATGGGGCTATAATCATGCGGGTCAGTTGGGTGATGGAAGAACAACAAATAAAAGCAACCTGGTGAAGTTGTCCGGTCTACCCAACGTCAGCATGGTTGCTGCAGGATACGATCATGGCCTTGCCTTGAAAAATGACGGTTCGGTTTGGGCATGGGGGAATAATGAGTATGGGCAGTTGGGTGATGGAGGTACAACAAATCAAAGCAGCTTTGTGCAGGTGTCCGGACTTTCACATATCTCCATGATTGTAGCTGAATCTCATAGTTTAGCCCTAAACAATGATAGTTCAGTTTGGGTATGGGGAAATAATGAGTATGGGCAGTTGGGTGATGGAAGCACAATAAATAAAAGTAGCCCTGTAGTGTTGTCCGGACTATCTCATATCACCATGATTGCAGCTGGATCTGGTCATAGTCTTGCCATAAAAGATGACGATTCGGTTTGGGCATGGGGAAGAAATAATTTTGGTCAGTTGGGTGATGCCAGCACAATAAATAAAAGCAGCCCTGTGCTGGTGTCCGGACTATCAAATATCACCATGATTGCAGCTGGATCTGGTCATAGCCTTGCCATAAAAGATGATGGTTCGGTTTGGGCATGGGGGTATAATGTTTATGGTCAGTTGGGCGATGGAAGCACCAAAAATAAAAACAAACCAGTTCAGGTGTCCGGATTATCACAAGTCATCATGGTTACAGCTGATACATATCATAGCCTTGCCCTGAAAGAAGATGGCTCGGTTTGGGCATGGGGGAATAATGGATATGGTGAATTGGGCGATGGTAGCACAACAAATAAAAGCAACCCGGTGAAAGTGTCCGGACTATCAAAAATTTCCATGATTTCAACAGGAGAAGATCACAGTCTGGCTCTAAAAGATGACGGCACTGTTTGGGCATGGGGACGCAATATTCATGGTCAGTTAGGTGATGGAACCCTCACAAGTCGGAGCAGCCCTGTGCAGGTGTCAGGACTAACCAATGTCTCCATGATTGCAGCTGGAAATTCTCACAACCTTGCCCTAAAAAATGACGGTTCAATTTGGTCATGGGGATATAATTATTATGGTTTATTGGGAGATGGAAGTACTATAAATCAAAGTACTCCGGTGCAGGTGGCTGCCCTATCACATGTTAGCATGATTGCCGCAGGAGACTATCATAGTTTGGCTATAAAAAATGATGGCACTATTTGGGCATGGGGCTACAACAAATTCGGTCAGCTTGGCTATGGTTATCCCACGTACTTACCTGAACCTGTTATTTCAGAAATACAATTCATATCAAAAACTTTTACGACATCTCAAAATACAATCATCAAAATCCCTGTAATCAATACCGCTCAAAAATTTATTACATTTTCCTACACCACAAGTGACAATACTGCAATTGAAAGTACCGATTATATCTCAACACTCGGCAATTTATACTTCCAGACCAATGAAACCCAAAAAGAAATTCATATTACCATTTTAAATAACCCATACAGCTATTACGACAAAACCTTTATGCTAATTCTTAATGCATCAGAGAATATTTTCTTGAATGATAGTGCACAAACTAAAATTACAATTTCATCCAGAGATTTAGTCGATTGTCCATATATTCAAAATTTTACCCAAAACATGCCAGCCAGTGGATGGATATATTATTCTTCAACGTCCAATGGCAGAATTCAACAAATTGGCGGACGACTGCGTATGGACACAAACACAGATCTCTCCCTGAATCTCAATGAAGCCACCTTAAATATTGATTTGCCTATTGCTGACAAAACCTATGTGCGTTTTTTTCAGAAAAGTATTGCCAGTGATATCTGTACATCATTACCTGCAGCCTACACAGATCACTTTAATGGTGATGGTGTCAGTATCAGTACTGACGGCCGCACCTGGTATCGCATAACTGCATCTGATGACTTGTTGACCGATAATTTGGGTAAAAACTATACCATTGATCTTAGTGAAATCGAAACTGATATTCAGACCCGTTATGATGAAAACTTTCTTTTAAATGGTTTGGTACAGATTAAATTTCAACAATATGGGAATCGGACATACCCCTCTGGTGGCAGAGAGTGGGATGATATTGAGATTATCAGTGCAAATCTTCCTGTTGTCATTAATCTTATCAATGACCCCAATCCTTTGAGGAGTAAAACCTGGCACTGGTCATCCAGTTCAAATTGTACGTTTCGATTTGCCATTGATCAAAATAAAACCTGGCAGCCAACAGGCAATTTCACAAATATACAGACAGCCACAAAATCCAATGGAGATGGTACCTGGTATCTTCATGTTCAGGCAAAGGATATGAATGACAATTTAAGTGAAGTACTTACTGTTTCAACATTGTTGGATAATACAAAACCAGAAGTAGAACTTAACAATAATCTTAACCAATGGCAGTGGTCAGCCAATGAAAACTGTACATTCAGGTTTGCCATTGATAAAAATTCGACGTGGGAAGCCTCTGGAGATTTCATCCCTACAACTCGCACAATAATGATAAAAGATGAAGGTACCTGGTATTTACATGTACAGGCAAAAGATGTGGCTGGCAATATCAGTGAGATTATCTCCAAATCTATAACACTGGAAAAGCCCACTGTTCAATTTAAAACCGCATATTCAGAAAATTTTGAACACAGCACATCTGTCCACCTGGAATTACAATTATCTCGAATCATTGATAAGGATGTTACAATTTCATATATTTGCGAATCTACTGACGCTTTTTTAGATAAAGATTATTTTCTTCCTGATGAGTTTATTGTCACAATTGAATCTGGTAATTTAACTGGTTTTATCACATTCACAGTTGTAGATGATCATCTATCCGAACTTAACGAAATCATCACTTTTTCACTTCAAAGCGCACAAAACGCTACTTTGAAAAGGAAACTGAATCATATCTATACAATCAAAGACAATGATTACCCAAACATTTCGATTACTCAAATCGATGATCCAATTGAAATTATGGAAAATACTCAGATCCAGGCCTTATCAATTGTTTTGGATACAGAACCGCGTTCAAAAGTCGATATTCGAATCACTCATCCCCAAATCATAAATATTTTACCTGCTTCATTTTCCTTTTTTTCCGATAATTGGAATATTCCCAAACGGATCACTATGATTGCTGAGGATAATGATATTTATCAGGGAAATATACTTGCCAACCTGATCTTTCAAGTAACCAGTAAAGATACGGAATATGACAATACATATATACCTAACATTCAAATTCAGTTAATTGACAACGAAACGCCTCCCAAACCGCCAGAAGTTTCCATCCCCAATACACCGACAAACAACTATACACCAAGGTGGACATGGACTTCTGGCGGTGGATCCAACACATTCCGATTCAAACTCGACGATGACGATCTTTATATAGATGCCGCAAAAACCAACAATACCTGGTTTCAACCCTCATCAGATCTAAGTCAGGGATACCATACATTATATGTTCAGGAACTGATTGAACCTGATACCAACCATTGGACTGATTCAGCCTCTTCTACTATAGAAATTGATACCGGCCTGCCATGCTCATCAATTGTGTCCATTTCACCTATAGATGCGGCCAGCAAACAGCTGACAATTACTTATCAATCTGATGATATATATTGGGGAGAAATCTGCGGCAATACCAACTCGGGTAGTGGTATCAAAAAAGTTGAATTATGGGTATCTGAGCCTGAAACCAATCAGTATGAAAAAATGATAACAGATACTGTCATTGATGGCCAGTTTACTTATACCGTATCACAAGAAGGAAAGTATAAATTTCATGTATGTGCAGTGGATAAAGCCAATAATTCCGAAATGAACTACCCGCCAGATCCCAATCAAGTTTGGGATGGTGAAAGTATCTATGCCAATAATTTTTCTGGCTATGCATTTCTGGCAGTGGGATCTATTGCTGGACAGGAAGGTTTAGCATCACATACATTAACTGCCAATAATATTTATAAACAACTGATCCATCGCAATTTCTGGCCGGAACATATCAAATATTTCAATCCATACGATGAAAGACAGCCCGGAGAAACAGATTTTGATGAACATGGGGGCACATATTACGAAGCATTTGAACATGTCATAACCCAATGGGCACCTGAACAAATCAATAAACTACCAGGCCCGCTTTATATTATTTTAATTGATCATGGCTCGCCAGATATTTTTCATTTAACTGGTACGCAATCCTTAACCGCCTATAGATTAAACCAATATTTGCAGTTTTTGGATCATCTCGAAAATAAGGAAGAAATCATCATTATTTTGGGTACATGTTTTTCCGGAAGTTTTATTGATGATATTTCTGCCAAAGGAAGAGTTATTGTAACCAGCGCAGCGGCAAATGAGCCTTCTTATCGCGGGCCAAAAATCAATCCAGGCGGTGTTCGGGATGGTGGATTTTTTATTTCCAACCTGTTCAATGAACTGGCAAAAGGAAACAATCTATTGGATAGTTTCAATACCGCTGTTTTAAGAACAGAATCCTTTACTTTCAGTACTAACACAAATAGCAAAGCCCCTTTTAATGATTTTGCATTACAACACCCGCTTTTGGATGATAATGGACAAAATGGCAGTAATTTTTTACCATTAAATGGTGATGGTCAGATTGCGCAAAACATCATACTGGGTCATAATGAAAATCAAGCTGTAGAGAACTTTAAAACCACAATGACGCCAATGCACTTAAACTACAATGAAAATACATTAAATGTTGAAGTAAGTGTTAATGATACTGACCAGGTAAAACGCCTATGGATTGAAATTCGAAAGCCAGATATCAGTCTTGAGGATATGCGCCAGAAATATTTTTATGATCAAACTGAATTACAACAATGTGTGGAATTAGAAGAATTTGACCTGGTGTTCAATCCTCAAAAAGATAATTATTCACTAAAACTTGATCGTTTTGATATTCCTGGGCAGTATATTATTTTCTTTTATGTGAAAGACAAGGAAGATATTACCTCAGGATTTAAAGAATCAGTGGTTTATAAAAGCAAGGAAAACAATCAACCGCCGCTGCCATTTCAACCAATCAGTCCAATGATGAGTAATGATACGGAATTGTCTGATGTCATTTTAGAATGGGAAAATACCAGAGATCCGGAAAATGATAAAATCAGCTATTCGGTGATTCTATCAACAGACACCGATACAATCATCAAAGAGCGCATTTTTGATACCATATACTTTGTCAGCCTGCCAAAATACTGGGACAAAAAAGAAGTTTTCTGGAAAGTACAGGCCATTGACAATTATGGAAATATCACAGAAACCCCTCAATGGCGTTTTACAATAAACAACAATGTGGACACCTGGGGAACCATCGCATATTTTCAGGTTTATGATATGGACACACAAATGCCTGTTCCCAATTCAAAAGTTAATATTGTTTCCAGTGATATCAATCTGGATTTGCGGATGCATTCAAATGGGGTATATATTAAAAGGTTTATTCAGTCCGGCATATACAATGTTTCAGTCAGTGCAGATAACTATGCACCTTTGCATAATGAATTCATTGACATCATTCCTGGTCAAGTACAATCATTCAATTTCAGCCTGGATTTCCAAAGCAGTCTTGGAGATCTCAATCGCAATGGCAAGCGCGATGTTGGCGATGCGATTAAGTGTTTGCAAGTTCTTGGCGGTATTGATGATAAGTATTATTATGATCCTTCTGTCTTGATCGGTGATGTGCTTGAATTGCGTGATGCGATTTATATTTTGCAGCAGTTGTCAGATATAAAATGAACCGGAAAGTAATTGGACAGAAAGTATTTCAACGGGCAGCATTACTTTTGTAAAATCATTAATGTCGAAATTAAACATAAGGGCAAGAGGACGCTTGATTTACTCATGATGTAAATTTCATTATAGCATAAATAATGTAACATTAACAGTTAAGCTTTAAATATTTTTATGTATAAAAATAACAGGCTCCCACAGGCTGATGCATTTCTATAGAATAGATAGAAAGCCATCTTGCAGCATTGTTTTATTTATGATAATTATGATACGTATACTAACAAAAAGATGAAATACTAACAAAAAAATGAAGAATGGAGTGCATGTCAAATGAAAAAGATAATAAAACCTCCAAAATATGATTTTTTGCTCTTAGAGGCCTCATTTTGGGGTCAAAATGGGCCTTCTAAGAGCTAAAAATCGTGGTTTTATTTTTAATTTCATTTAAAATCAATAGTTTGAAAAATATTTTTACCCCATTTAAACAAAAATAAGACAAACCCCATTTAAGACAAATCACAATTCAAAAGGAGGCCAAATGAAAATAATCATACAAACAATCATAACCATGATAATCACCACCTGTTCAATGACATTCAGTTATGCCCAATCAGCTGTTTTTATAGAAGCTTTTTCGGACGCCACTTCAATGTTCGCCACTCCAAAAGAATATGTGGTAAAAGTGATTTCCTATGTTGATTTAGGAACATTAGGAGAACAACACACAGTGGCATTTTCCATAAATAATAACTCTCAAATAGCAGGTATGACACACAAAGCTCCTTACAACCATCCCGCCTTCTTGTGGGAAAATAATTTGATGACGAATCTCGGCTATCTAACCAATATAAAAGGTGTCGAAGGGTATGATATTAATATACACAAGAAAATAGTTGGCCGGGCTGCTGTGAAGGCGACTTCTCATTGGGGAGGTATTAAACATGCTTTTTTGTGGGAAAATGGTGTTATGACTGATCTTGGAACTTTAAGTGGGGATTCAAGTTTAGCATTTAATATCAATGATTCAGATCAAATAGTTGGTTGGTCTGAAATAGCGACTGATATTAGACATGCATTTTTATGGGAAAACGATGTTATGACAGACTTGGGTACGCTTGAAGGGGGAGTAAATAGTACTGCATCAGCGATAAACAATTCAGGCCAAATAATTGGATGGTCTGAGTTAGCTGAAGATAATGTTACACATGCTATTTTATGGGAAAACGGTGTAATGACAGACCTGGGAACTTTTGGGGGAGTAAGTAGCGCCGCATCATCAATTAATAATTCAGGTCAAATAGTTGGTTGGTATGAAATTTCAGGCATAAAGCGAATTTTTTCTTGGAAAAGTGGTGTAATGACAGATCTTGGAACTCTGAAAGGGTATAGCACTTCACCTTCTTCGAATAATAATTTAGGGCAGGTTGTCGGAACAGCAATAGTCGATACAAAATACCATCCTTTTTTTTATGAAAATGGCAAAATAGCAGATCTTTATGAAATAATTGCGAATGAATCAATGTTAAATGTTCAAGATATTGCTTTAACTGATATCAATGATAAGGGAGAAATGGTAGGGTATATTAAAACTACTGACAATAAACAACATGCTTTTTTGTTAACAATAAACACCCAACCTGTAGCCTATACTGAAACAGTTCGCATAAAAAGTAATCAAATCCAGACAGGCCAACTCAAAGCCAGCGATATCAACTCAGATACATTAGCGTATACGATTATTTCATACCCTGAAAAAGGCGTTGTCAATATCATAAATATGGCTACAGGTAATTACACCTACACTCCTTATTATAATCAAAGCGGTATGGATTCCTTTCAATTCAAAGTCAATGATGGCTTCAATGATTCCAATATCGCTACAGTCAGTATATTTATTACTGCTGTTCATAACTCTCCACAAGAATATGTGGTAAAAGAGATTTCCTATGTTGATTTAGGAACATTAGGAGAACAACACACACTGGCATTTTCCATAAATAATAACTCTCAAATAGCAGGTGTGACGCACAAAGTTCCTTACAACCATCCCGCCTTTTTGTGGGAAAACAATATGATGACGAATCTCGGCTATTTAACCAATATAAAAAGTGCTGAAGGGTATGATATTAATATACACAAGAAAATAGTTGGCCGTTCTGCTGTAAAGGCGACTTCTAACTGGAGAGGTATTCAACATGCTTTTTTATGGGAAAATGGTGTTATGACAGATCTTGGAACTTTAAGCGGGGATTCAAGTTTAGCATTTAATATCAATGATTCAGATCAAATAGTTGGTTGGTCTGAAATAGCGACTGATATTAGACATGCATTTTTGTGGGAAAACGGTGTTATGACAGACTTGGGTACGCTTGAAGGGGGAGTAAATAGTACTGCATCAGCGATAAACAATTCAGGCCAAATAATTGGATGGTCTGAGTTAGCTGAAGATAATGTTACACATGCTATTTTATGGGAAAACGGTGTAATGACAGACCTGGGAACTTTTGGGGGAGTAAGTAGCGCCGCATCATCAATTAATAATTCAGGTCAAATAGTTGGTTGGTATGAAATTTCAGGCATAAAGCGAATTTTTTCTTGGAAAAGTGGTGTAATGACAGATCTTGGAACTCTGAAAGGGTATAGCACTTCACCTTCTTCGAATAATAATTTAGGGCAGGTTGTCGGAACAGCAATAGTCGATACAAAATACCATCCTTTTTTTTATGAAAATGGCAAAATAGCAGATCTTTATGAAATAATTGCGAATGAATCAATGTTAAATGTTCAAGATATTGCTTTAACTGATATCAATGATAAGGGAGAAATGGTAGGGTATATTAAAACTACTGACAATAAACAACATGCTTTTTTGTTAACAATAAACACCCAACCTGTAGCCTATACTGAAACAGTTCGCATAAAAAGTAATCAAATCCAGACAGGCCAACTCAAAGCCAGCGATATCAACTCAGATACATTAGCGTATACGATTATTTCATACCCTGAAAAAGGCGTTGTCAATATCATAAATATGGCTACAGGTAATTACACCTACACTCCTTATTATAATCAAAGCGGTATGGATTCCTTTCAATTCAAAGTCAATGATGGCTTCAATGATTCCAATATCGCTACAGTCAGTATATTTATTACTGCTGTTCATAACCTTCCATCAATCAGTGAAATAGAGTCACATGAAACCAGTGAAGATATTGCTGTAAGGATTCCATTTACAATTACTGCTACTGGAGATATTTCGGTTACGTTAACGTCATCGGATCAAAAACTGATCCCTGATAAAGACTTGATGTATATAAGTGATGGCGAGTTTTATACAATGGTGGCAACACCAGCAATGGATGCTTTTGGCAAAGCGACCATTACAGTAACTGTGTCTGAGGGGAAAGCGGTTACGACTTCATTTCATCTATCAGTCTTCCCTGTTAATGATCCTCCAGAAATTGCGAATATTCCAAACCAAACCATTGCTCAAAACACCAATTTCGATAGCTTGAAACTAGACAACTATATTACCGATATTGATAATCTCCCCCAAGAAATGACCTGGAACGTCACAGGACAAATCAACCTGGATGTTTCAATTATGAACAGAATTGCCGCAATCTCAATAAAAGACTCCAATTGGTATGGCACAGAAACGCTCACTTTTATCGCAACAGATCCAGGTGGATTAACTGCAGAATGCGCTGTAACATTTATTATCACACAATCAAATGATTTACAGCCTCCACAAAATTTGGAAGCATCAACAACGAACAATGGCGTTTTATTAAAATGGAAACCCCTTTCCGATTTTTCTATCAATTACAGTGTCTATCGAAGTCAAACAGAAAATGGCATTTACTACCCCATTCATTCGGAACCTGTTAATGCCTATGATATGCTCACCAATGGATTTATTGATATCAATATTCAAGCCGACAATTCGTATTTTTATCGTGTAAAATCCTGCAAAGGAGAGTTTGAATCTGATTTTTTTTCAAACACCGCAAAAATTACTGTTACTGATAATTCCGATTTCAAGATTAAATGCCTCGACAACGCGCATCAAATTCTGCAAAAGGGGGGCGCGGTAACATATGACCTTATTATTAACAAAGAGGCAACATTTAGAGGTCAATTGAGTATCTGGTGCATAAATATTCCCCAAAATATTCAATATCAAATATCAGTTAATGGCTCTGAAATGGGGACACGAGCAGATCAAATAACATTATTACCGACAACCATAAGTATTCAAATGCTTTCCAGAAGTAGTGCGATTACTGGCAATTATCAATTTGAACTCCAATGTGTCAATTTTGATGGAACTGATGGAAATTATCAAAAATCCTTGGTGCTGGGACTCACAATTGTTTCTGATTCTGGCATATGTATTGATGTCAACCAATCGATTATTCATTATGGACAAAACAATAAAATTTCTGGCAGTATTTATCCACCATTGAAATCAAAAGCGGTTCAATTGACTGCATTTTCCAACCAACAAATCTACCTGACCCAAGAAGTATTGACACAAGCCGGTGGCGTATTCACAGATGAAAGTTGGATAGCAGGGTTTGCCCCAGGAATATACACAATTCAAGCATCATGGCAGGATACATCGTATATGAAACAAACTGCTAAAAGTCAACCCATTGTAATTCAAAAACAATTGCCAGTGATGACCTGTACACCAGGACAGGACAAGCCCACCATAGATCAGGATTTCTCGATTATGGGCAAACTCAGCCCGGATTTTTCATTTGAGACTGTTCTCTTAAAAATCTTTTCTCCGGATAGTTCTAATGATCAGACGATAGAAGTCTACACTGATGGCAAAGGATATTTTAGAAAATCACAACCTTTTTTCAATCAAAATGGTCTATGGGCTTTCAAAGCGTATTTTATGGGAAATGAATCCGCCATCGGTTGTGAAAGCGATCCATATGAGTTACTGGTCGGTAACAATGCCAGTGTTATTATCGTTGGTGGGGGTGAAGCAAGTATTCAAAATACCTATTGGGATGTTACCAAAAAATTGGTAACAGAAGCCTATAAAGACTTCAAACGAATGGGATACTCTGATGAGATGATTCATCTGATGATCAATTCTAAAATGATTGATATTAACAATGATGATATCCCCGATAATGTGGTCGATACATCCATTCCAACAGCAAAAGCTCTCATAAATGTCATCCAAAATGAATATGCCGATATATTAAATGAAAACGATACATTATACATCTACATGCAGGGACATGGAACCAGCAATTCAAAATTTAAAATTCTGGGAAATGATGAATACATATCCAGTGCGCAACTGAAAAAAGCTTTGGACATTTTTCAACACAAAACCAACAGCCAGGTTGTTGTGATTCTCGAATCCTGTTACTCTGGTTTGTTTGTTAAAGACTTGAGCAATGATAATCGAATCATTATCGCCAGTGCGGGGGATGAACCTTATAACACGGATTCCAGTGGCAGAATTTCTCTGTCCCGCTATTTTTTTTCTCGCATATGCCAGGGCGATTCAATTGAAAAAGCCTTTAAATATGCATACCATCAACTGGAAAACAAAAATTATCCAGTACCCTTGCTGGATGACAATGGGGATGGCATTGGCAATGGAGATGGCATCATCAATATGCTTGATGGCCTACTTGCCAGTCGGGCAAATATTCCAGGTATAAAAATTTGGGGACGTCCTGAAATATCAGGCATTGATTTAATTCCAGTACTGGATAATCAAACCACCCTGGAAGTTAAACTAAGAGTGGAAAGCCGTGCAGAAGAAATCCAAAAAGTATGGGCCCAGGTGATTCCATCAGATGCAGCAATCTCATCTGGTACACAAACAATCTCTTTTCCGGAAACAGAATTATTTTATAACCAAAGCAACGTTTACAAAGGAAGCATTCCCCATTTTTCCTATGATGGCTCATACACAGTGCTTTTTTATGCTGAAAATATGGATAATGACATTTCTGATCCAGAACAGGTGATTGTCAGAGTGACCAATGTTGGTAAAAAGAAAGATTTTGATGGCGATAACCGCACTAGTCTGAAAGACTTGATCATTGTCTTGCAGTCATTAAGTGGAATGAATGCTTTACCAGGTGTGGGGATGAGTGATGCGATTTATTTGATTCAGTATTTAAATGGTGTATTTTGCGGTCGGACCAGATAATTTTTAGTAAATTTAACTGTAAATGGCTCACATAAAGAAATGTCAGTTGGGGAAAATCAATATCTTACAATAACAGCAAGCTATTCTGATACAAGCAGCGCAATAGTTGATAGTCAAAAATGGAGTTCATTAAACGAAAATATTGCGACAGTTGTAAATGGAAAAGTAACTGCTCTATCTGAAGGCACGTCAACACTTGTAGTCGTATATGAAGGTATTACAGGTCAATTTCCCATATCTGTTGGTGTTCCAGAAATAGCATATGAACAACATCATGGAAATTTAATCCTTGTTGCAGGTGGTGGTGTTCAATCATCAAATACACTTAAAAATAGCACTCAATATTTATCAGATTTAATATATGGCCGATTTAAAGCCAGAATTTTTGAAGATGATGACATTTTTTATATGAATCCCATGTCCTGGCATGACTTAGATGGTGATGGCTTTCCTGATAATATTGTTGATGATGAAAGTCCTACTATTGATGACTTTGGCAACGCCATAACTGTTTGGGCAGCATCTCAAAATACTGATGGGCCTCTTTATATTTACCTTATTGATCATGGTGACAATGGCAGTATTGATAATTATTCATGGTCATTTGAAATAGGGAATAGTCCTGAAATTACTCCAACAAATCCTTATGATAAAAATCAGGATTGGATAATAAATGATTTTGAATTGCTTGACGCTATTGATGCGTGGGCCAAAAGTATTATAGGGGAAGAGATAAAAGATAATTGTGATATTGATTTTTACTTGTTGAATGTAATTGATTTTTGGAAGGGAGATTCATACGAGTATATTAAAGAAAAATCTGAGGAGTGTTTTCCTTGGGAGTCTATTGAGTATTAGAAGTAAGTAAAGATATTTGTGCTTGCTATGACATAATTGAGATTCAATTTTTTAACTATTTGTTTAATAGCATGGGGCCGCATTCTCAAAAAGAGCGACATTACTTTTGGATGTATTCAACAACCGGAATCAATCCTATGTCCGAGAACAAATGTAGGGGCGAACCTTATGTTCGCCCTACAAACAACAATCGTTTTTGAACCTATGTTCGAGGGAGAAGGCACCTAAATTCATTTTTGGACATAAGATTTATAACGTTTGTTGAATACACAAAAAAGTAATGTCCGACTTTTTGGGAATGCGCCCATTCGACTTTGCATAATGAATTCATTGAAATTATTCCTGGTGGAATGCAATCATTCAATTTTAGTTTGGATTTTAAAAGCAGTTCTGGAGATATCAATCGCAATGGCAAACGCGATGTTGGAGATGCAATTAAGTGTTTGCAAGTTCTTGGCAGCATTGATGATAAATATTATTATGATCCATCTGCCTTGATCGGTGATGTGCTTGAATTACGAGATGCAATTTTTGTTTTTCAACATCTGTCAGAAATAAAGCAGTAATGCATAAGTAAGTGATCATAAATTTTCGGGTATATCGTAGTAAATATTTGGTAATTCGTCTGCTTGGTCGAACCTTATGTTCGCCTTCAAACAAGAACCGAAACCAAACCTATATTAGAAATCAATGTAGGGGCGAACCTTATGTTCGCCCTCCTGACAACAATCGTTTGCGAACTTATGACCGAAGGCAAACGTTTCAAATTCATTCTCGAACATAGGCTTGATAAAGGTTTTTGTCCGGAGGGCGAACATAAGGTTCGCCCCTACATTGGTTTCGGATATTGGTTGGATTCGATTACTACGATATACCTAAAAATTTATGAACGTTTACTTAATAAACATTAATATCTAATATCATGATAATAATGAAAGGTAAAAGGTAAACTATGAAAAAAATTATATTACTCATAACTTTTATTCTGTCATTCATTTTTTCTGACTCGTCCCAAGCCAATCCCATACAAAATCAGGCCGTTCAAATTGCAGCTGGAGATTATCATAGCCTGTCCATAAAAACTGACGGCTCGGTTTGGACATGGGGAAGAAATAATTATGGTCAGTTGGGTGATGGAAGCACCACAAATAAAACCAAACCTGTTCAAGTGTCCGGCTTAACAGATGTCTCCATGATATCAGCTGGAGATTATCATAGCCTGGTTTTAAAAGCTGACGGTTCTGTTTGGGCATGGGGAAGAAATAATTATGGTCAGTTGGGTGATGGAAGCACCACAAACAGAAAAAGCCTGGTAAAGGTGTCCGGTCTATCCCATGTCATCATGATTGTAGCTGGTGATAATCATAACCTTGCTCTAAAAGCTGACGGCTCGGTTTGGGCATGGGGAGACAATACCTATGGCCAATTGGGTGATGGAAGCACAGCATATAAAATTATTCCTGTGCAAGTGCCTGATCTATCCAATGTCTCCATGGTTGCTATTGGCGATAATCATAGCCTTGCCTTAAACGAAGACGGATTTGTTTGGGCATGGGGATATAATCAATATGGTCAGTTGGGTGATGGAACGAACTCAAATAAAAATATCCCGGTGCAGATATCCGATCTGTCACAGTTTTCCATGATTGCCGCTGGAACTTGTCATAGCCTTGCTCTGAAAGCTGACGGTTCGGTTTGGGCATTTGGATTTAATAACAATGGACAGCTGGGTATTGGAACAACAACAAATAGTAATGTTCCAGTGAAGGTGTCTGCCCTCCCACATATCATCATGATCACGGCTGGGTTTCATTACAGTCTGGCCATTGATGAAGACGGTTCGGTTTGGGCATGGGGATATAATGGTTCTGGACAGTTAGGAGATGGAATAACCACAGATCAAAGCAGACCCGTAAAGATCTTCGGCCTGTCACACGTCACCATGACTGCTGCCGGAGAGTGGCATATCCTTGCCCTTAAAGCTGATGGTTCGATTTGGGCATGGGGAAATAATAGATATGGTCAATTGGGTATTGGAACGATTCCAAATAAAATCAATCCTGTGCAGGTGTGCGGCCTGTCACATGTTACAATGATTAGTTCTGGAAGTATTCATAGTCTGGCTTTAAAGACTGATGGCTCAGTTTGGGCATGGGGAAGAAATACAAAAGGTCAGTTGGGTGGTGTAACGATCTCAAAAAAAACAAGCCCTGTGCAGATAAACACCCTTTCTCACGTAAATACTATTGCTTCTGGAACTAATCATAACCTGGCTATTAAAGATGATGGCCTGGTGTGGGCATGGGGGGAAAACTCTTATGGTCAGTTGGGAGATGGAACGACAACCAATCAAAACACTCCCTTGCAGTTATCAGGTCTTTCACAAATCATCATGATAGCAGCTGGAACTTTCCATAGTCTTGCCTTAAAAGATGACAGCTCGGTTTGGTCATGGGGAAACAATTTCAAAGGTCAGTTGGGCGATGAAAATATTTCAACTAGAAAAAGTCCCGGGTTGGTGCCCGACTTGTTAAATGTCACCATGATTGCCGCTGGTGACTATCATAGTTTGGCATTAAAGGATGATGGCTCGGTTTGGGCATGGGGAATGAATACAAGTGGACAGTTGGGTGATGGAACGACAACAAATAAAAAAAAGCCTGCGCAAGTCTCCGGATTGTCTCATGTAACAATGATAGCTGCTGGTGATAATCATAGCTTTGCCCTAAAAGATGACGGTTCGGTTTGGACATGGGGAAAAAATTCAAGTGGTCAGTTGGGCGATGAAACGACCACAAATAAAAACAAGCCTGTGTTGGTGTCCGGATTGTCCCATGTCACCATGATAGCTGCTGGTGATAGTCATAGCCTGGCCCTAAAAAATGACGGTTCGGTTTGGGCATGGGGAAGAAATGATTATGGTCAGTTAGGAGTCGGAACAACAATCAATAAAAACAAACCAGTACAAGTGTCAGACCTGTCGCATGTCACCATGATTACTGCTGGAGATAATTATAGTTTGGCTCTAAAGGATGACGGCACGGTTTGGGGGTCTGGCTTCAATTTGTCAGGTCAACTTGGATGCGGTGATTCGTCGTATATACTAAAGCCTGTATACTCTGCAATACAATTCTCCTCAACAACTTTTGTTACATCTCAAAATACAACCCTCATTATTCCAATATTCAACACAGCACAAAAAAACACCTCGTTTTCCATCACCACGATAGATGACACCGCTACTGCAGGAACCGACTATCTTTTTACATCTGACAATTTAACATTTCAGGCCCATGAACGTCAAAAAGATATCTCAATAAATATATTGAATAACCCGCAAAGCCAAACCGAAAAATCCTTCAAGCTCAGCATTGGGGCATCAGATGATTTTTTCTTGAATAGTGCCTCACAGGCAATCATTACTATTTCATCTCATTCTACTGTTAATGCTCCTTACTCTCAAACCTTTACCCAAAGCTTGCCTGCCAATGGATGGAAATATTATTCTTCAGAGTCAACCGGCAGAACCCAACAGTATCTCGGTCGCCTGCGTATGGATAACAGCCAGGAATATATCCCAAATCTTAACGAAGCCATTTTACAGATTGATTTATCTTCTGATGCAAATATCCACCTGAGTTTTTTCCAAAAAAGTATTGCCAGTGATATATGTACATCACTGCCTGAAACCTACACAGATCACTTTTATGGGGATGGTGTCAGTATCAGCACTGACGGCCACACCTGGTATCGTATTATTGAATCTGAAGAATTGCTCACCGATAACCTGGGAAAAAACTATGCCATAGATCTCAGTGCTTTTGAAACTGCTATTCAGGCTAAATATGATGAAAACTTTCATTTGAGTGGTTTGGTACAAATCAAATTTCAACAATATGGCCAGCGAATGTATCCATCAGGCGGCAGGGAATGGGATGATATAAAGATTACCTGTACGACTACTGGGCCTGTCATACCAGAAATTGAAAGACAGGCTTTAATTGATTTATATCATAGCACTGCTGGAGATAACTGGAATAATAATTCAGGATGGTTGGGGGAGAAAGGAACTGAATGCAGCTGGCTTGGTGTTGGTTGTAATAGTGAAAAAACGAATGTGATTCGGTTGCATTTAGGCTATCCTGGGAATAATCTGACTGGTGAAATATCAAAATCGATTGAAAATTTGACTCAATTAGAGTATCTGAATTTGTCTTGTAACCCCCTGACGAGTGTTCCTGCCGAAATTGGTAATCTGAATAATCTTACTGATCTTTATTTATATTCTAACACTCTGACGAACATTCCTCCTGAAATCGGTAATCTACATAATCTTAACGAGCTTTACTTGACTTCTAACGCCCTGACGAGTTTGCCTGCTGAAATTGGCCATCTTAATAATCTTAATAAGCTAATATTGTCTTACAATGCTCTGAAAAGTGTGCCGGAAGAAATCGGTAATCTCAATAATCTTAATACGCTGTACTTGTGTGGAAATAAATTGTTATCTCTTCCTCAAGAATTTTTAAATCTAAAAAGTCTACGTGGTGGCCTTTACTTACATAACAATGCACTCGAAATTTCAAATACTGAAATCATCAATTTTATTGAGTCAAAGCAACCTAGCTGGCAAAAAACACAAACAGTCTCACCAAAACAATTCGCAATAACAACAATAACAGACAGCGCCATCTCTTTATCCTGGTCTTCAATAGCGTACACAAGTTATCAAGGCGGATATGAAATATACTATAGCCAATCAGACAATGAATCCTACACCATTTATGAGATAACCAAAGATAAAACCATCGAACATATGACCATTAATAATCTTTACCCAGATACAGTTTACTATTTTAAGCTTAGAACTGTTACCTACCCACACCCTGATGGTAACGTTTACGAAAAAAATCCCAACACAGTCTACAGCAAATTTTCACCCGAAATTTCAGCCAAAACATCCCCATTAATTGCAATTGTAAAGCAATCATTAACCGGCCTAATAAACGATGCCAACATCACTATTGATATCGTAGGTGCTGATTTCTACAAATACAAACTTAACCAGAATACCTGGAGCGAATTCATTCCCATAAATACGCCCATCACCTTAAACAGTCTTGAAGATGGCCCTTACACCTTGATGGTAATGGGAAAAAACAATGCCGGAAAATTGCAAGACGCGCCATCGATTTATAAATGGCATGTGGATGCCCATATTGATAATTTCAGCATTGATCCGTCTGAATGGACTGATGATACCTCGTGCCTATGGGCACTGGAATCGCAAAATATTACTATCACAGGAACTAGAGAAGCCCAATCATCCATTTCTGTTCGTACCCGTTTTCAAAATGATAAGATAATTTCCTATCCAGATGCGCAGACATGGAAAGCACAGCTAATCAACATGCCAACAGGAAACTACACCCTTTTAATTCAAGCAACAGATATTGCCGGCAATAAAAAAAGCATAGAAAAAAGAATTAATATTCCTTTGCCTGAAAGTGCCACAATTGAAACCCAAGCAGACAGCTTATTGGCAGATAACACCCAAACCCTTTCCATGATTGTTTCATTTTTCACAAAAGATCAAGCGCAAATCTGCGTTGATCCCAATGTTCGCATTGATACAACAATGGGTGAAATTATTGAAGAAAGCCGATTGATCTCAAATAACCAGCTAACCTGCCTTTTAAAAGCTGATAAAGAAACAGGTACTGCCAAAATTTCTGTAGCTTTTGACAACAAAACATTAGCGACCAAAGGTATTGCAATGATACCCGGGCCATTTGATCAAATCGTACTTCATTGTCCAGAACCGATTCAAGAAGTTGGCATGGCCAGTGAAATAATGCTTCAGCTAGAAGACGCCTATGGCCATCCTGTCTCTGTTCCTTATGATATGGATATTATGATTGATTCAACTGCAAAATCTGATGGTGAATTCTACATAAAAGAAAACGATGGTTGGCAATGGAAAAATGGGGTGTTTGTTTATGTACTAAAAGCAAATAAGAATGCCTTTACGTTTTTGTTCCGAGCATCTATTTCAGGGAATGTTACCCTTAATGCCAAAGACTTTGGAAATGCTAAAACAGACAGTCTTGCCATTCATGTGATGGATCAACCCGATATTCAGTTTAGACTGGGAAATTCAGAAACTGTTGAATCAACACAAATAGCCAATGTTGAACTCAAACTCAACAGAACCACAGAACAAGATATCTGGATTGAATATATCACTGAAACAGATACTGAAAACATCGCCACAGAAGGATTGGATTATGAACTTTCACCAGAACGAGAAGTTATCATTCCAGCCGGTGAATTGTCTGGTTTTATTCCATTGACCATTATTAATGATCACATTTATGAATTAAAGGAAACAATTACAATCAGACTGGTTGATTCAAGTATCAGTATCGGCAGTAGAAATGTGCATACTTTGCGTATAATCGATGATGAGCCGCCGCCTTCTCCCCCAGAAATTACTGGCCCGATATCTCCAAGCCATATGAAAAGTCCTGAATGGTGCTGGACTTCTGGTGGTGGCACTCAAACATTCAGGTATAAAATTGATGATCCTGATCTATCATTGGGCGCTGTTGAAACAAAATCAAGTTGCTATCAGCATTCATCTGAACTGGCGGAGGGAAATCATGTTTTCTACGTTCAGGAGTACAATGCACCAACGAATCAATGGTCTGCAGCCGGAAAGTACAATTTAGAAATCGATACCGGCCGCCCCTGCTCTGAAGCCCATTCTCCGCCAGGTATCGATGCCCAACAGATGAATTTTGAAATTTTCTATACATACGCAGATATTTATTCAGGAGAAATTTGTGGCAACCCACAAAATACTGGCAGTGGTCTCAAACACGTTGAGTTATGGGGAATGACGCCGGAAGATCAGGCATATACATTGCTTGCAACAGACGCCGGTGATCTCATTGATGGCAAATTTAATTATACCGCAACATCGGATGGCCCATATCGGTTTTTTACCCGCGCAATGGATCAGGCAGGCAACGCTGAATTAAGATCAGAACAGGAATATGATACACAAACCATCTTTTCCAAGGAATTTTCCGGCTATGCCATTTTGGCAGTTGGCGCCATTGACGAAAAAAAAGGACTGGCATCTCACACATTTTCTGCAAACAAAATATATCGGCATCTGATATCTCGCAAGTTCGGCATGTTGTATGATTTAAAAGATCCTTTAGACCATATCAAGTATTTTAATCCCCATCAAACAACGATTTCAGGCGTTGACTTCTTTGAAAGCAATCAAAAATACCTGGAGGCACTGGAAAATGCCATCACTGAATGGGCATTGGATAATATTTGCCGCTTTCCAGGTCCGCTGTACATTATTTTGATTGATCATGGGGGAACCGATAAATTTTATCTAACCGGAAGTAATGACTGGATGGATGCATCTGACCTCAACGACTGGTTGACCACACTGGAAGATGGCCTTCATCAATGCACAAATGATCCAATCACAGATATTATCATTATTATTGATACCTGCTATGCTGGAAGTTTCATGAATGATCTCATCAAACCGGATAGCTCAAGAATTGTCATCACCAGTACAGCTGAAAATGAACTATCATTTCGCGGACCCAGGTCGCCATCCAGTGACTTGCTTGTCAGGGATGGTGCCTTTTTTGCCAGCAACCTGTTCAACGAGTTAAGCAAGGGCATCAACCTTTCCCAGAGCTTTGAAAGGGCTGTCCAGCGCACAGAAATACTGTCTGGAAGTAAATCCAACAAGCCCAGACATCCTTTTCTTGATCATGCCGCACAACACCCGCTTATGGATGACAATGGGATCTATCCAGGTCATAATCAACTTTATTCTTCTGGCGATGGAAACAGAGCCAAAGCAATCACGCTGGGTTATGGTCAATTTTCAACAGATCGACCTGAAATTGTTCAAACAATCATTCAACCAGACAGACCGCTCCATTCCAATGAAAATAGTTTTACAATAAGCGTTCGCATCAACAACCCGAATGACGATCTCAACGTTTTTATTGAAATCAGAACACCAGACGATAAAACACCCAAAACCGTCAATGAACAACTTCAAAAAGAAATGGATCTGATGCAAATCAATTTAGTGAAGGTTTCAGAAGGACTTTTTGAAAATACTTGCGATAAATTCCATACCCCTGGAAAATATACCCTTTTCTTTTATTTACAGGAGAAAAACGACATTGTGTATTATTTAAACCAGTCTTATGTGTACAAATCAAAGGAAAACAACAATCCGCCGGCGCCATTTCAATTAATCTCCCCAGTGAACCTGGATGATCCAGAAAATCAAAGATCCACAGAAACTGAATTATTACAAGTCATTTTTCACTGGGAAGACACCTACGACTCAGAAAGGGATCAATTTTCATATAGCCTGTGGATATCCAAAAGCAGAAAATTTGAGACAGATGTAATCAAACAAGAAGACATTTTTGATACCCAATATTTAGCAGAATTACCCGACAATTGGGATGGCAACGATATCTTTTGGAAAGTTCAGGCAATTGATGAATTTGGTGCATCTGTTGAAACAGACGTCTTTCGATTCAAACTGGATGATAAAAACAATCTGTTTGAATCGCCCATTGTGTATTTTCAGGTCTATGATTCAGAGACACGCTTGCCGGTCCCAGGAGCAAAAATCTGGTTAGATGGTAACCATCCAATAACAACGACCCAACTGGGGCATTTGATTCAAAAAGTAGACTTGAGCGATGCGATTGATTTAACAATTACAGCCTTGACTTATGAAACCGCTTATACAAAAATAAATACTGAAGACAGTCCGATGATTTCCCTGGCAATACCACTTGTTTCTAATATTCAGCTTGGTGATATCAATAGAGATGAAACAATCGATATTGATGATGCTATTTTGGGGTTACAGATGCTTGGGGGTATACCGGTTTCAGACAATTATTTTGAACAGACTGTATTCATTGGAGATAATGTTGGCCTGGCGGATATTATTTATGTGTTGCGGTGGATAACTGGCAATAGGGTCGGTCCGACCCTGAGTCAATGATCAAAACATAAAGATGTGTTCCTCATTCCTTTTATGTTAAGATGAATCCATTGAAATGGTTTTTTAATATGCCTCAGTGTTCAGAGGATCATATTGCCTGGAGCAGCAAAAAAGAACTGTTGACCGCATATCAATGATGCGCATATAGAAGAAAAATTTTTAAAAATGAAAAGCTTTCAAATTGATGAAGCGATTATCGTATCTAATCGCTTCACTATTTGAAGCGATTATGGCATAACCATGAAATATATTTGGCAAAAAAAGAATTGGACAAATTTTAGATGGCAAAATGAAAAAATTCTTCAATCATTGGGTAAAACGCGCTTTGCTCAGGGAAAATTATTGGGTTTATCAAATTACTTAAATGCTGACGAACTCCCTCAAACGTATGCAGAAGTCATGATCAATGAAGCGATAAAAACGTCTGAAATTGAAGGGCACATCCTTAATAAGAATGCGGTGCGATCTTCTGTCGCAAAACACCTTGGTTTGCCAACAGCAGATTTACCAGTGCCCGATCGTGAAACAGATGGATTGGTTCAAATATTAATTGATGCGACGAAAAGTCATCATCAAGAATTAAGCCTTGATAAAATAAAAACCTGGCACGCCGCACTTTTTCCCACCGGCCATTCAGGATTGCATCAGATAGCGACAGGTCAGTGGCGAGGTAAAACGCCCATGCAAGTTGTTTCTGGACCTGTGGGACGAGAAAGGATTCACTTTCAAGCCCCTCCCCAAAACAGAATTGAAAAGGAAATGCAAGCATTTATTAAATGGTGGAATCATCGCGAAAACAATGATGATGGATTACTACGTGCAGGAATTGCACATTTTAGATTTGTCACAATACACCCTTTTGAAGATGGCAATGGACGAATTGCCAGAGCTTTAACTGACATGGCCCTTGCCCGAGATGAAGAACAAACGCCCAAATTGTATAGTTTTTCATCACAGGTGATGGCTTTCCGAAATTCATATTACGATGTCCTGGAACAAACACAGAAAGGGGATGGAGACATTACAGATTGGCTGCTATGGTTTTTACAGTGTTTGGAACATGCAATCGTGGCATCTCATCATTTAATTGAAAAAATGCTCGCAAAATCCGCTTTTTGGCAGAAAAATCAACATTTTAATCTGACAAAACGTCAGCAAAAGGTTATTAATCGATTGTTAGATGCAGGCCCTGATGGCTTTGAGGGCGGGCTTACAACTAAAAAATTCTGTTCTATGACCAAAAGCAGCCGGGCAACAGCGTATCGTGAAATATCTGACCTTGTAAATAAAGGTATGCTTAAGAAGAACCCACAAAAAGGGCGAAATGTGAGTTATCGTATTTTGTATTGAGATGTATTTTGTTTGTAAAAAAAAATCATAGATTTACCTGCCAGCAGCTGTAACTAATGAATGCTCGAAAAATAAGATCCCATCTATAATTTCATGCCTGGCTGTTCTGAAAACAAAACAACTCTATAAAAGAATTTTGGTCCGACCCCATTTCCAAATACCCAATTAGTTGGCGGCATGCCGGTTCCAGGATTTTATTATGATCTGTCTGCATTTTTTTGGATAATGTTGGCCTGGCGGATATTATTTATGTGTTGCGATTGATGGTAGATTTTGATGGAAAATAACCGGGCATCTGGATATTTTACACTTGAAAGATGTCAGTGCTTTCTATATTCTGCATACCAGTAAAAAAAAGGAAAAATTAAATGGAGATAAATTATGATCCAAAATTTTGATTGGCCTGGTGCCAGATGGTGGAAATTCGATTTTCATGCCCACACCCCGGCATCAGAACAAGACTATGGCAAAGGCATGAATCACAAGCCCGGGCCAAAAGAATGGCTTTTGGATTATATGAAGGCCGGCATTGATTGTGTCGCAATTACGGACCATAATACTGGAGATTGGGTTGATAAGTTAAAACATGCCTATGACGCATTAAAGAATGAAAACCATCCTGAATTCAGAGAATTGTATATTTTTCCTGGTGTAGAATTAAGTGTTATGGGAAATGTTCATATCTTGGGCATTTTTCCACAAGAAACATCATCGGCAGAAATAAACAGTATTGTAGATCGTTGTGGATTTCGTGCGAAAAAAGGAACGAGCAATGCAGTTACTGATCAATCTCTGGCAACTGTATTAGATGAAATTGTAAATAAAAGCAAGGGCCTGGCAATTCCAGCACATGTGGATGATGATCGCGGCATATTTAAACAGCTTCAAGGCAATGATTTAAGACCAATATTGAAATCAAAGCACATACATGTTGTTGAATCAACCCAATTGGAAATAAATTATCCTGCCATGTATCATGAATTGAAGCTAAAATGGACACCGGTTTTAGGCTCAGATCAACATTATCCAACTGGAAGTAATGAGAACAAATATCCAGGTAGTCATTATACATGGATTAAAATGTCAACACCTGGCTTTGAAGGTTTATGCCTTGCGCTTATGGATGGTAACCTGTCTGTCATACGATCAATTGAATGCAAAAAAGATCCAAACCAGTTTGCGAAAGAACGAATTGAATCCATTTGCATTGAAAATGCAAAATATATGGGTCGTACCAAACAATTCGAATTTCGATTGAATCCCTGGTTAAACACAATTATTGGGGGTCGCGGGACAGGTAAATCAACCTTGATCGAATTCATACGTTTATTGTTTAGGCGAGAACAAGAATTGCCTGTATCTTTAAAAGATCTTTTTGAAAAATATTTTCAAATTGATGAAAATCAAAATGATGAAGGATTGTTGACACAGAATTCTATCCTATCCGCTATTTATAAGAAGTACAATTATCAATATAAAATTGAATGGCGTGCAGATGGTGTGCAACCATCCATTTACGAGAAATCATCGTCAGGTCAATGGATCCCCTCACAAGGCGATATCTGTCAACGTTTTCCAATTTGTATTTACAGCCAGAAACAAATCTTTGAAATGGCCAGGTATCCGGAGTCGCTGATGAATATTGTTGATGCCTCTTTAACAAGTATTTGTTTTAAGGACTGGGATCAGCTTCGGAATCAAATGGAGGGTCAATATATATCATTAATGTCAAAAGTTCGAGAATTATCGAATAAAATAAAACAAATACCTATCATTCAGGGAGAATTGGATGATATCTCACGAAAACTTGAAATATTTGAACAATCTCAATATTCAGATCTTCTTAAACAATATCAATCCGCAAAACGACAGGAACAGGCCATTGAGGATTGGGAAAACAGTTGGGCAGAGGCAGGTCAAATCTTGATGCGTGCATCTGAAGACATCATTCCTGATGATATTGAGATGAATTTGTTCAATGCTGAGGACGATGAGGACGATGTTTTGATTGAATTTGATAGCAGCGCACATTAAGGATATCAGTAACCAGATTCAATTACTGGCAAATAAATTGATCGATCATTATAAACAATGGTCAGACGTAAAAAATGAATTGAATACGACAAAAGCAATCAATAATGCAAAATCGAGTTTTGAAAAACTTCAAAATAAACTCCTTGAAGAGGGAATGAGTGATCCCAAAGAATATGGAAAATTACTTCAACAAAAAAAATCAATCCAAACCCGACAAGATGAAGCTGAACAATCAAAGGATACACTGAAGGATTTAGAAAAACAGGCCAATGATTGTTTAACAAATCTACAAGAACATCGGAAAAAACTATCCGAATCACGCGCGCAATTTCTTTCATCAGTACTGGAAAATAATGCCTATATCAGTATAAGGCTGGTACCATATGCCAATGAATCATTGGTTGAAAAGCAATTGCGATCGATCATTCATAAAGAATATTCTTTTGACAAAGATATAGAAAATTTGCTCTTAATTTTATTCCCGAAAACAGACCAGGAATCGGATACGATTACCACTCAAATAATGGAAGATCGCATTTCGACTCTCAAGCAAACCCTGCAGGATTACTGTTCCGGTGAAAAAAGGCCTATGGATTCAAGATTTGCAGATCATCTAAAAAATTTGCAACCTGAAAGTTTCGATCGATTGATGTGCTGGTTTCCGGAAGATAAACTTGAAGTCAAATATGGTTCAAAACCCATCGAAAAATTTCATTTCAGCAAAAAAGCATCGCCAGGACAAAAAACAGCCGGTTTGCTTTCTTTTTTGTTATCTTATGGCACTGAACCTATAGCGCTTATATAAATTCCCCACGATTTGCTCATATAATTTGGACATATCATCCACATCGAAAGGGCAAAAAAAGTTTATATGCTTTCTAATTTATAATATGTGTTTAACGAACTTTTTCTTC
>Ga0272440_1000475_pt1 | contig 33990 bp, 16 predicted proteins | sample SSMMMBAug17_FD_192440 | JGI IMG/M metagenome (GOLD analysis project Ga0272440, IMG submission 192440) | Marine sediment archaeal communities from Little Sippewissett salt marsh, Falmouth, MA, United States - SSM-MMB-Aug17 | ecosystem: Environmental > Aquatic > Marine > Wetlands > Sediment ... | reverse complement strand
GGTTCATTAATTAAATAATTGCCATCCTGCCCATAAAAGGGTTCGCCGGGTTGGGGGCAGGGGATTTCATTTTCGTTATCATAACATTTGGTTTGTCCGGTATCTGGAATGGGCCAGGCGTGGGACTGGTTAATTTGTGTAAATGATAATACAATAACTGTTAGAACTGTTGTTAAAATTTTGATCCTCATTGAGTCGATCCTCCTAATTTTTCGATCTTGTTGAATATACGATTCAGGGCTGTGGAAATCTTTGACGATTCGTTCCCCAATCAGACATGTAAAAGATCATCAGTTTTTAGTTAACGCAAAACGCATATTTTCATTTTCATTTTCTTTTTTTAGACTTGATATATGCTTCAAAAAGATCAAGGTCTTCAATTTTTATATACGCTTTGTAGAAGATTTGTCAGACAGGCCTATCCTCTTTGGAAATCTTTGCTTGAAGATTCCGCTTGAAGATTCCTTTTGCGTGATTTATCATTGAAACATTATATCATATATTGAAATAAAAATTAAGTTATTAATATCATTTATTCCATAATGTTTTAATATATCTGTTAAATTATTACTGGCGGGCATATAAAAATTGCAACATAAGTTTTATTTTGCAATTAAGGAAAACTCAAAAAATAAGTTCCTCATTTCTGAAAGAGTCAATTCTATTCATTTTGAACCTGGATTACGCTGAAGAAGATGAAGAAGATGAATAAGATGAAATCAAACACTTTTAATTCATCTTATTCATCTTCTTCAGTGTAATCCAGGTTCAAAAATGGGAATTCAATAAATTAAATGAGGAACTTTTTTTCGAGTATTCCTAAGGAAATCTCTGATAATAAGTTCCTCATTTAATAAATTGCATTCCTTTTTTTTTTGAACCAGGATTACGCTGAAGAAGATGAATAAGATGAATAAAAAGTGTCTCATTTCATCTTATTCATCTTCTTCAGTGTAATCCTGGTTCAAAAAAGAATAGCATTTACTCTTTCTGAAATGAGGAACTCATTATCCGAGATTTCCTAACTAAGTAAGCAGTCAGAAATATACACCAGTGACTGGGGATTTTTTTGAAATAAATAGATTAAAGAGTCGACATTTGTCAGAAAAGACTTATTTACAAAGTAGAACAGACGGGCGAACATATTATTTATAAGGTCCGGTTAATGTAGAAGATCATTATTTTACCATATGAAGCATGTCTCATTTTTCAATTAATTGTTTGATAAAGCGCATTCAGTAGTTCATCCAGATGATATGGCTTAAACAATACGTTTTTAAAGCCATATTTTTGATAGTTACTCATTACCGGATTATGAGAATAACCGCTGGAAATTATCGCTTTTGCATGCTTATCAAACGATTTAATCTGTTTGAATGCTTCAACGCCCCCCATACCATTTTTTATTGACAAGTCAAGTAGTAATGCATCATATGGATTACCGCTTTCGTAAGCTTTTTTGTATTTGCGTATGGCTTCATTACCATTATTCGTGTCATCAACAACAATGTTGTTACGAATCAGTACTTTTTTGACCATTTGACATATTTCCAATTCATCGTCCATAATCAACACTTTCAGTTGTCTGGATTGATCTCTCTCGATAGCGGCAATATTTTCTTTAAGGTCTTGCACCGGTGTTTCAATCTCTGTCAAAACAGGCAGGTGAACATGAAAATGGCTTCCTTTCCCGGGTACAGATTCAACATCAATAAAACCTTTGTGTTGTGCAATAATTGAATGGGCAATCGCAAGACCGAGTCCCATGCCTTTTTGTGTGCCGCGATCCTGTGTAGAAAAGTAGGGATCAAAAATGCGTTTCAAATTTTCATGGTTAATGCCATAACCTGTATCAGTGATTGTTATACATACATATTTTCCTTTGGCCAGTGCATACTTTTGCTCAAATTCTACCCGATAAATTCTAATAAATATTTTTCCTTTATGTTCCATAGATTGATCCGCATTCAGTATCAATTGATTGAAAGCCTGTCCAATTTGTTGTTGATCAAAATAAAGTGAAGGAATGTTATCTTCAATATCTAACGTATATGTGGTTTCAGATGTGTCTAAAATAAATCCAAGTGCGTCCTTTAATACAGGAATAATTTCCCCTTTTTTGAGAAGCGGCGTTCCCCCTTTTGAGAATGTGATCAAGCTTTTTGAAAGGTTTGCAGCACGCATAACCGCCTTTTCAGTGGACTCAATGAGTGATTGATTTTCATTTTTTACTTTCAACAGTTGAACATTGCCCAGAATGATTGACAATATATTGTTAAAGTCGTGTGCAATACCGCCTGCAAGAACGCTTAACGACTGAAGTTTTTCAAACCTGAACAATTCTTGCTGCATGTGTCTCATTTGAATATGCGTTTTGACCCGTGCGAGTAATTCCTCAAACTGAATGGGCTTGGTGATATAGTCCTGACATCCCACATCAAAGCCTTTCACTTTATCAGATACATCAGTCATGGATGTTATAAACAAAACAGGTATGTCAGACAGTTTTGGATCGGCTTTAATTCGCCGGCATATTTCGTATCCATCTATATCTGGCAGTATAATATCCAGTAATATCAAATCCGGCACAAGGTTTTGCAATATTTCCAGGGCAGCGGTTCCTGATAAGGATATATGTATCTTATAATCAGATTGTTCCAGATAATGCACGATGGGTTGTAAACTAATTGGATCATCATCAACCAGAAGAATACTATTATGGCCGGATTGTGTAAGCATTTACAGAGTACTCCTTTCTTATCATTGGAAAAAGCTCTATCATTTAAGGTTACTGTTAATAATGTTCATCTCTTCATGTTCCAGTTGATTGATTTCATCAATATGTTGGCACAAAAAAAATTGAAGCCGCCAATCATAGAAAAAATGAAGGCTGTAAAACAGTACTGCCGGAAACCCACGCTTGAGTTTATGATTTCCGCCAGCACCAGGATCGAATATCTGAATATTATTTTCAATGGCCCATTGAATCGCACTGTAATAGCAAACATTAAAGTGAAGAAATGGTACATCAAAACCAGCCCCCCAATAACGTCCCGACAGTAATCGTTCCTTATGTGTAAAATATGCCAGGGCCAGTGGCTCATCAGGCTTTTCATTGGCATACGCGCCAATAAACAAACTTTGATGGGCAAAATACCTGGATAAATATTCGAAAAAATCAGGTTTAAAATAACTTTCAGCATTTGGATCGTATTTAAAACCAGTATGACTATAAAACTGTGCCATTTTTAAATAATAAGATCCTGGAATATCTTTGTTTTCAAAAATCTTTATGTGAATGTTTTGATTTTTGAGTGCTTTCATTTCCTTTTTAATATTTCTTCGATGACTGCCTTTTAATGTGTCTAAAAAATGATCAAAGGATTTATAGCCTTGATTCCGCCATTGAAATGTATAATGTTTCCATTCAACAAAACGCATATAATGCATAATTGAAACCCATTGTGAATCCACATAAAGAAAATGGCAGCCGGTTATTTTCTTTTGTTTGCAGTATTGAGAGATCAGATTCACCATCATGCGTGTCAGAAACATTTCGTCATATTGGTTATCGATAAGAAATCGATAACCAGGAACTGGCGTCATGGGGGTCATGCCCACCATTTTTGGATAATAGGGAATATCAAAGCGATTTGCAATATGTACCCAGTCAATATCGTACACATACTCGCCTTCACTGTTTGTTTTCAGATACAGTGGTGCCGCAGCAATCATTCGGTTATTTTCGTAGAGTGTCAAATGATTGGAAAACCATCCCCTGGCCGGGCAGATACTTTTTGATTTTTCAAGCATGTAAAGCCATTCCCATTCTAAAAATGGATTTTTCATGGGAATGGCCAGACGATTCCATTGATCGCGGTCGATATCCCCAATGGCCCCATGCCAAATGGCAGTATATGGGCTTTGGGTCAAAACCTTTTGTGTTGACATGGGCTGAACCTACAGATCAAAGTTTTTTTCCATCTCATGATTTGGTTCCAACTCAAAATCATCGAATCTTGAAATCTCTTCATGTTGTTCATCATACAAAATGAGATCATATATTCCAGGCGTAATGTTTTCAAGACTGTAATCGAACTGATGGCGTGATGGACATGTTAGGATACCATAAATTCTGGGTGATTTTTTCAGGCTGAAATTTATTTCAATTTCATTTTGGGTTTGCTGGAATTGTATGGTATTAATAGAAGATTCTGATACGTATGATGTATCCGAAGCATCTGCATGAAGGGCGTATTCATAGGCTGAAGAAATTGAATATTCATAACCACTAGGAATACCTGTAATCAGGTATGAACCATTTTTGTCTGTTGTTGCTGAATATATTGTATTGCTATCCAGATTGGTTGCGGTAATCTTTACGTCAGGTATTGGCTCATTGTCATTGTCATCAGTAATATTTCCATAAATCTGTCTGCCGCACTCCAGATCAAAATGAACATTTGAAAAGACCTCATCATACTCAACCTCGATTAGTGTTGCATCATCCTGAAAATAGCTTTGTTTAAAATATTCAGAGATATACGATGAATTATCTGCCTGAACCCGGACAATATAATCATCACCTTCAGGCAATCCATTTATTTCATATTCTCCATAGATGTTTGTCACAGCGTGGTATGTTCGCAGCGGATTACTTTTGGGATAAGCAATTACAGTAAATTTATGTAAATATTCATCCTGTGAGAGATTATCACAATCCTGTCCAATAACACGACCTCTGATACTCCCCCCCCTTTGCAGCTTGATCTTTACAGTGTCATTTATTTTGCCATTATAAATGGGGATATCATCAGCCTTCTCTAATGAATTTTCATTTGAATAGAAAATTGATGCATAAGGTGTCCCATCGGTAATCACTTCAGCCTTGTAAGTGCCTTCTTCAAGATCAGCCATGATCATGCCATTTTTCGATTTTACAGTCATTACATATGACAGATCAGAAGATCGATATAATTTAACATCTATTTGATAGTTTTTAATATAAGTACCTGTTTGTTTCTCAACAATAGATGCCACAAGCTGTCCCTTTTTTTGAAGGTCAAAATTCTTGATCAAGGTTGTCGTATTTGCAATTTCAAAAGCATCTGCCGTGCCGCTACTGTATTTTGAATTATAATAACATGATAAATATTTCGTGTTATCTGCGTTAGCATATAAAATATAATGCATATTGGGAAGCCCATATATTGTATAATTGCCATTGGCATCAGATGGCACAGTGTTACCTGTAACATAATTTGTAGACGTTGATATTGCGGAAACCATGATATTTGAAACAGGTTCGTTGGGGCTGTCTTCACTTTGAATTTTGCCAGCTATTGTTGAACCTTTACTGATTGTAAAATTTATTCCCCTGTAATTTCCAGCGGATAAGGTCAATACTGTAGATTGATCGCGAAAATATACATTTTTGTAATACAGTGCAATATATTCCGACTGATCCGCTTCTGCTTTAACAATATAATCACCTTCTGGCAGACAGCAGATGGTATAATTTCCCTTTGTATCAGGGCGTGTCTTTGCAGACAGCGATGTTTCATATCGTCCGAGTGTGTCAAATAATGATCCATCCTGTTGTTCTTTACAGGCATATGCATTGATTGTCACCAGTGTAAATGGTTCTCCATTGGAATGTGAAATATGTCCCATAATTACACTTGTGTTCTGGATATCAAAATTAATATCTGGCAGTGTCCCATTTTCTGGAACAGACAGGGCTTCAGGTTCACAATAAAAGTACTTATTGGCGTAAACAGCCCTGGAAACATGATCCTGTAACTGCAATTCATAAGTTTTGCAGGGGAATTGATTTTGAAACTGATAATAAAATTCCGGTCCATTTTGTCTGGTATGAAACAAGGTAAAAATATAATCCCCTTTTGGTATTTTCATGGAGAAAGATCCATCAGACGAAACTTTTCTGGTGTTCACAGGTTTGCTATTGTGCCATTGTCCAGAAACATAGGAATAGGCACGCACTTCAAAATCCTGGATATCGGGCAGGTCACTGTCAAAGTTTACCACACCAGATACTTCACCGATATGATTTACAGTGGTTGAGGGATCTTGTGAACAGGCAGCAAAAAAGCAGCATACGATTATTGTCATGTAATTGATTACTCTTTTTGTTTTCATTATTAATACTCCTTATTGTGGAATTAATTATTATAGCCATTCGAATTTTTATCTGCGCGAATGACAGCAGTGGCCCGACGATTCATTTTTCGGCCGGCAAGTGTTTTATTGTCTGCAATGGGACGGGACTCGCCATAGCCAATGGCAACCAATCGATCAGGCGATATGCCAAAATTTTCGATCATATATTTGCAAACATTTTCAGCACGTTTCTGAGATAATTTCAAATTATAATCACTCTTGCCCGAACTATCAGTATGCGCTTCAATTTTTGCTTTTGTATATGGATACGTTTTCATAAACTGTGCCACTTTTTGAATATGATGAAAAAAATCAGGTTTTACTGTTGTTTTGTTTGAGTCAAACTGAATATCTAAGGTCATGGACACTTCATTTTTTGTTAACTGAGGACATCCAAAGGTATCCACTGTAAGTCCTTTGGGCGTGTCAGGGCATTTGTCAACCGCATCGGAAACGCCATCACCATCACCATCACGTCCACATGAGGCAGGATGTAATTCAACATTTGTGGTTGGCGACAAAGATTGTGCGTATTCGCCAGTCACCCATATACGATTTTGGGGAATCCCATTTGAAACAAAGTACGACTTGAGATTTTCTCCCCAGTACTGGCCCAGTTCCAAATTGCATTGTCTGGTTTTCAGTACATTGGTATGCACCTGAATGTGAACACACATTTCCGGATCGTTTTGAATAATCATTAAGGCCGCATCAATGGATGAAGCGGCTGTTGGACAAATTTCATCAAGATAGTTGGGAATAATAATCCAACACCCATTGGCATTGACTTGTGCACCTGCCGGGGTATTCAAGCATTTATCCAGATAATCCTGAACATTATCCTGATCGCGGTCATAGGGACAACCCATTTCATCAACCATAATACCGGGCGGCGTCATGGGGCACTGATCATTGGAATCATATACGCCATCAGTATCTGAATCTTTTGGACATCCTTTGTCATCAACAACAATACCTCTGGGGGTATTGGGACATTCATCGTGTGAGTTAAATACGCCATCATGATCGGTATCAAGGGCACGTTCCAAAAATACCATTTTGACAAAGTCAGCCATTTTTTTCGGAGATGCAATATCACTTGCCGATACACTGAAACCATATTTACCCGTCTGGGCAAGTTGAGTCATCAGGTTTTTGCCTTCAAGGTCGTTACCAACCATAATATTGAAAATTGCCAGACGATCCCCATAAAACTCCTGAATATCTTTTGCCGCTTTAATGCTTGATTTTTGGAGTTCTTTAAAATCACTGACAATAATCATGGCCAATCGGCCTTTTGGAACCTGACTGAAATCCTGCTTTGCAGACAATATGGCCAGTTCCAACGGGCTTTCACCATTGGCACCGCGAATATTTCTCAGCGCAATATCAAAACCTTCATGGGTGTAAGGTCTCGGCCCATAGATATTGGTTGTTGTCTGACATAATGCACAATTATAATTGCCGATGGTTCGTAATGTGCCAATTAATGGAATATTTGGAATGGTCTGATTTATTCGGCTGACAATATCCACAGCCTTTTTATATTTATTCCGACTGTTATAGGATTCTGTCATAGAAATGGAAAGATCCAATATGACCACAAAAGCATCTATCTTTTGTGAGTATTCATTATTATCAATATGTTCATTGATATCAACCGGTACAAAAGGAGTGATCATATTTTTTTTAGAAATTGAACATCCCCCAATAACAAATATACAAATGCCTGAAATTATGGCAGATCGTAAAAACAATCTGTTGTTTATCATAAAGCCTCCATCGGATAAAAAAGTTTAAATCTATAATGAATCGCATACAATAATTGCGATTTAATTCAAAATAGGTTAATAAAGAAATAAATATTTTGTCATGATCAAAAACATGATAAGATATACATAAAACATTAGCAAATAAAATTCAACCATGAAGAGGCATCTATGAAAAATTATTTAATTAATCGTCAATTATTCCTATCTGGACTGTTTGTCATCACATTTTTTGTTCAGATATCTTTTGCAACATCCATTGAACAAATGTTTGTTCACACCAAGGCCATTTCTCTGGGAAATGCGGTGACTGCATATCCCCCTGGTTTAATGTCAATCCATTATAATCCGGCAGGTTTGTCTCATGTACGAGAAGGGGTTGTGTTCAGTCAGGGATTCAGTCTGGTGTATCACAATACATCACATCGATTTACACCTGATCCGGATTTTTCACTCAGGGGAGGACAGTTTTCAGCCGCAGATGACCATGTGGCCAATACAGAAAGTGACTCTGAAGATCATAGACTCTACATTCCATTTTATGGTAAAGGCGATTTTCCAGTTTTGATGATGCCCTTACCATTTGGTATCTCATCAAGACAGTTTGGCTCGCGATGGACTTTTGCGTATGCGGTTTATTCGCCCTATGTATGGGGAGAAGAAACTGATGGGAGTGCGCAATATCAGAAAAAAGCGGATTATTTGCAACATTTTATTTATGCGGCCCCGGCAGCAAGTTATCAAGTATCCGATCAATTTTCTGTGGGATTGTCCTTAGGATTGGGACAATCAGCAATGGGGCTTATGACAGACATTCGAATGCCAAATGAATTAACAGCAGCTCTAAAAAAAATGGTATTCCAAAAAAATGGGGCATCTCAAACATACGAATCAAATTCCGGTGCTTTTGATCATTTTGCCGAACTTGATATGTCTGTACGTTCAAAGAATGAAATGGCACCTTCCTTTAATGTTGGTTTTTTATGGGAACCAATAAGTTGGCTGACGCTGGGTTGTGTGTATCAGAGTCAGGTACGTTCGGATCTTGAAGGACATTTTAAGATTAAGTATACTGATAGCTTTCAGGATGCCATGGATATTGTGGGAGGTAGTCAGGGGGGCATACAGGGCATGTTTAATAATGATCCTTACATTGGCAAAAATGTTGAAGATATAAAGCTCCTGGAACAAAGACTTTCTACACTGAATAAAGATTTGGAATCAGGAAAAATGGTGATGGAGGATTTTGCATTTCCTGAACGTGTTCAGATTGGTTTAAAATTGCGACCTTTTAAAAAACTTCGCTTAATGTGCGATCTACATTGGACCAATTGGATTCGCACAAAATCCTATAAAATGATTTTTGAACCAGAAGATCAATCCACACTTGCTGTACTTCAATTGGCCAATATTCTGGGATATCAACTTGACCCCAACAATCCCAACACACTGATTTACGAAAAAGAACTGAATCCCACATGGCATATCAGCTTTGGCGTTGAGTATCAGCTCAAAGAATGTCTCGCCCTTCGTATGGGTTATGAAAACAGGAAATCAAATACCGATGATGCCTATTTTGACCTGATGACCATGCCAGATATTGATTTTTATGGTGCAGGCCTGGGATGGAAACTGAAACAGGGCGTTGAGTTAGATTTGGGTTTCGGCTATATGGTTAATGCGGGTGACACAATCAATAATGGTGTCAGTCAAAACCTGAATCAATTTCAATCACCAATATACAGTCCTTATGCCGGACAAAACTGTGAAACAACATTTGAAGCATATTTTCTTTCTATGAATCTGACAATGCCTTTTGAAACGATGTATCAGAAGCTGGATCAGGTTTTTTAAACGGGTTCAATTCAATTACAGGTACTGGAGAGGTCACGGAACGGGCGTATGTTTCTTCACTTGGTTTGTACATACGTCCGAGGGATATTTTCATGAATCAAACAAACGCATTACAACTATTACCACTGAATATATCATCATTTAACAAGATTCATGATTACAACATGATCTACGTTGACAAAACAGAACTGATTTATTCTTTAATCACCCGGCCGAGTCAATATTTTCTGTCTCGCCCCCGAAGATTTGGAAAGAGTTTGTTTGTATCTGTTCTTAAGCATTTGTTTTTGGGGCACAAAGATTATTTTAAACACACATGGATTTATCACCAATGGCACTTTGAAAAGCATCCTGTACTGATATTTGATTTCAATGAGATTTCTCATGAGAATCCAGACCAGCTTACCAGAATGTTAAGCAAGGCGCTAGATCGCATGGCAAATGCCTATGAATTGCCAGAGCTTACCAATACCGAAATCAAAGAAAAAATAGCGGAACTGATTGAAGGCTTATATCAACAATATCAAACAAGCGTGATTGTTCTTGTGGATGAATATGATAAGCCAATTATCGACCACATTGGCTTTAATACAGACCGGTTGACGATTGCAACGGCCAATCGTTTTATTTTAAAACAATTTTTTGGATCTTTCAAAGGTCAGCGCATATCAGAATTGGTGTCATTTTTGTTTATTACTGGTGTTTCAAAGTTCAGTCATGTTTCCATCTTTTCGGATTTAAATAACCTGATTGATTTGACAATGGATGAACAGTATTCGACCATGCTGGGTTATACGCTTGATGAGATGAGACAATACTTTTATCCCTGGATTGAAAAATGGGCTGAAAATAAATGCGTTTCTGTTGATTCAATATTTCAAAAGTTAAAAGATTACTATGATGGATTTCGGTTTTCAAAGCATCCTTCACAGGTATACAATCCGATTTCCATTCTAAATGCCCTGCAACTTCAAGAATATAAAAATTATTGGTTTCAGACAGCCACACCAACTTTTCTAATTAACCTGTTAATTAAAGAAAAATATTCATTGTCAAAAATAGAAACCCTTTCTCTGAATGAAGATGCCTTCAGCTCTTATGAACTGGAAAATCTAAATCCTTCGGCACTGTTGTTTCAGACGGGTTATATTACAATCTGCGATGCTGAAGAATTATATGACCGCACAGTTTATCGATTTAGTTTTCCAAATATTGAAGTCAGGCAGTCTTTTTTAAAACTTCTGATGATTAAATATGGCCATTTGACCGAATCTGCCAACCTGGCTGAACGTAATAATAGATTATACCAGAATATTATTGAAAAACGATTTGCAATGGTCATTCAAAACATCCAGGATATTTATAATCTTGTTCCAGATGCCCAAACCTTTTCCCATAACTGGTTTCATCAATTTTTTTACATGATGATTCGAAGTGCCTGCTATTTGACCCAGACAATTAACATTGATAACAAAATGGTCATCATGATTGAATCTGACAGGAATATTCTTTTTACTGCTTTTAGCTGTATTTATGACGTAAATGAATTGATTAAATGGCTGCATCAGGAAGAAAGTGTTAACGAAACGAAACACTTACAAAAGGAATTGTATGTTATTGGAATCCATTTTGATGCAAATAAACGAATGATTACAGATTGGACTTACGAACATCTAAATCCCGAACCTGTTGTGATACCTGAATCTCAAAAATTTACTGTAAAGATTATCAGGCTTTTTCTGGCATCATCAAGTGATCTTGAGAATGAACGTAAAGAGATTGGTTTGTGGATCAATCGAAAAAACAAAGAATTGCTTCAAAAAAATTTGTTTATCGAACTGGTTGTATGGGAGGAACTTCTGCATTCATTTCAAGGAAAACGTGTTCAGGAATATTTCAATGAAGAAATGTTGCGTTGTGATATTGTCATTGCGCTGTTTTATTCAAAAGTTGGGCAATTCACAAAAGAAGAATTCGAACTGGCATATACCAGCTTAAAAGAAGGAAAAAAGCCGCATTATTTGTTTGTGGGATTTAAAACAAAACTTCCTGACATCGTAGATCTGAATTTTGTCAAAGTGATTCAACTAAGAGTTCAGATTGAACAAAATGAACAATTGTATTTATCTTTTGAGTCAGTATCTCAATTAATACTTAAACTGGATGCGCAGTTAAATATGTGCTTGGCAAATTATCTTGATAAAATAAGTGATTCAAATATAAATATCTGAAACATGGCGTTTTTTTTTGAATCAGTCGTTTTGGAATAACACTTGACGATTTAATAATTTGGTGTATAGGTACAGGTAGAATGTATTGTTGATCAGACGCATTCCCTAAAAGTCGGATTTGAACAAATACCGATATCAAACCTATGTACATGTATATGTATCGGAAAAACAAAATCCTGATTTATATTGGTTCAAGTTCAATACCGCTTGCTAACGCGCGCGGCTCTGAAAATTTCGGCAGCTTTTAATCTGAGCCGCGCGCGTTAGCAAGCGGGACTGTTTTTAATCTGAGCCGCGCACGTTAGCAAGCGGGACAGCTTTTAATCTGAGCCGCGCGCGTTAGCAAGCGGGACAGTTTTTAATCTGAGCCACGCGCGTTAGCAAGCGGGACTGTTTTTAATCTGAGCCGCGCGCGTTAGCAAGCGGGACAGCTTTTTAATCTGAGCCGCGCGCGTTAGCAAGCGGGACTGTACTTGAAGCAAATATCAAACAGGCTTTCCGAAGACACACAAAAGTTAGGCTAATCTAAAATTTGCCCGAAGGGCACTATGTTCTCAGAAAGGAGAATCTCTATGAAACTCACCCGAAGAAACTTTTTTAGCGGCATGGGTGCAATTATTGGTATGGCCGGTTTAGGAAATATCATTGGTACACCATCGGTATTTGCTGGTGAACCTGAACCTGTTGTCAAAGGACAGGTTGGTGTAGAATGGTTGGGACATGGCAGCTTTTTGTTTACATCAATTCGTGGAAAAAAAATTCTGTTTGATCCCTGGATCAGCACAAACCCGAAATGCCCTTCAAAATATAAACAAAAGGGCGCGTTTGGCAAAGTTGATATTATATTATGGACACATGGCCATGTCGATCATTTTATGCTTGGTGATGCCAAATCATTGATTAATGAATATGCCCCCAAAGTTATTGCTCCCTGGGAACTCAGCTTTTTTATCAAATCCGAAATCCCCACTGCCAAATGTGAAACCTTTTCACTGGGAAATAAGGGAGGCGTCGCTAATTTTGATGGCATTAAAATTACCATGCTTGAGGCATTCCATTCAGCAGGCGCACAATTAACCGGTTTTTCCGGTGCCAACCGATTTGTGGGCGAGGCGGTTGGATATATGCTGACTTTTGAAAATGGCCTGAAAATATATCACTCTGGTGACACATCTTTAATGGGAGATATGAAAACCATTATTGGAGATTTTTATAAACCCGACGTTGCAATTCTACCCATAGGCGGTATTTTTACAATGGGGCCAGAGGAAGCCACCTATGCCTGTCAATTAATTCGACCCAAAATTGTTATTCCACAACATTATGGCACCTTTCCTGTCCTGGTTCAATCTGCGGATAGTTTTTATAAATTGATGAAAAAGAATTCTCCCCAAACGCAGGTCATTGTTGCAGGCGTTGGGGAATCTGTAAAGGTTTAATGACAGGTAAAATGATATGATGTTGCGAAGAATTCTAAATCGCTATCGTTCCATTACTTTTCAATTGATATTTCATGTGATGGCACTGGTCTTGTCAGCGGTAATTGTTTGTACTTACATGGCTATCAGACTGGAAACAAAAGGTATAAAGGATGGTCTTATCCAATCCGGAAAAGTTCTGGCAAAAAATATTGCATTAAGTACAGAAAATGCATTTATGTCTTTAAACTGGATTTTTGTTGAGAATCTCCTGAAAGCATCATCAGATAGTTCAGAAATTAATTACATTAAAGTTGTAAATGCTTCTGGTGAAGTCTATATGGCCAATGAAAAATCATATTATGGCGAGAAAATCCCCAAAGAATTTCAAACAAATGAGACCAGAGATTTTTCGTACGTTCATGGAAATCATAAGGGCTATTTAATCATTCATCCCTTTAAAGTGGGTCAGGAACAGTGGTGGATACTTGTGTGTATGTCACTACAAACTGTTCAGCAGGCAATCAACCAGCTTATTATTCAAAACATGATTTTGGGTGCAATTATTATTCTTTTGGGGATTATTGGTGCCATTTACCTTGCCAGATCCATATCCAGGCCAGTATCTAAATTGGCCAAGGCAGCTTCAACAATTGCTTCTGGTGAATGGGAAATTGTTGACATTCAAGCAAAAAATGAAGTGGGACTGCTTGCGGCTACTTTTAATCATATGATCGTAAGCCTCCAGGATGCAACATCAAGTCTCAAAGCATCCGAGAGCCGTTACAGAACCCTGATCGAAACAGCATCAAAGGCAAATCTAGGCATTGTGGTGCTTCAAAACATTGCACATCGAAAGGCGGTGATCAAATATGTTAATGATGCCATGGTAAAAATTGGCGGATATTCTCATGAAGAATATCTCACCAAAACCTTTTTCGAAATTATTCATCCAAATGATCAACGCCGGGCAATTCAAAATTATTCAAATCTGCTCAATGAAAAAGACGTTTCAGATGTTGGTCAATATGAAGCACTTGTTGCTTCAGGAAAAGAGTGTATTGTTGAACTGATTGCCGGACTCACAGAGTATGATAACCAGCCCGCTGTTGTTTGCTATGTTCAGGATATCACCAGACGTAAAAAGGCAGAAATTGAACTTCAAAAAGCAAAGCAGGAAGCTGAAGAAGGCAACAGAGCAAAAAGTGAATTCCTGGCCAATATGAGCCATGAAATTCGCACACCTATGAATGCAATCATTGGTATGTCTGAAATGATGCTATCCACTGATCTGGATGATAAACAAAAAGAATATCAAAATATTGTCAATAGTTCGGCGCATTCCCTACTCACATTGATTAATGATATTCTCGATTTTTCTAAAATTGAAGCCGGAAAACTGGATATTGAATATACCCATTTTCAACTCCGAGACCTGCTTGAAGAAATCTCTGATATGTTTCGTGAAAAGTCAGCCCAAAAAAAGGTGGAATTGATCATTGGGGTTGACTCGGATGTGCCCACATCACTTATTGGCGATCCAAATCGCCTCAGACAGGTACTTGTCAACTTAACCAGCAATTCCATTAAATTTACCAATGAAGGCGAAATTCTCGTGCGTGTCATCAAAATTTTAGAACAAAATCAAAAAGTGCGCATCTTGTTTTCAGTAAAGGACACAGGTATCGGGATACCATTGGATGCTCAGGAAAATTTGTTTGAACCATTTGTTCAGGCAGATGGTTCGACGACCCGGCATTATGGCGGCACTGGTTTGGGATTGACAATCTGTAAACGTCTGGTCCAGCTCATGAATGGCGATATCAGCCTGGAAAGTGAACCCGGCCGGGGGAGTGTTTTCTCTTTTACTGCCTTGTTTGAAGTACAGGAATGTCAGTTTGAACATCGCTATCGGGTGCCTTCAGACCTGCACGATCTCACTGTCCTGATTGTTGATGACAACGAATCCAGTCGTTTTGTGAATCAATCAATGATTGAACATTTTGGGTTTAATTCACTTGAGGCCATTTCCGGTAAGCATTGCATTCAAATGCTGAATAACTGGGACAAATACAGTAAAGGCAAACAACTTGATCTGATTCTGATGGACTGGATGATGCCGGGTATGGATGGTATTGAAACCACAGTAAAAATAAAAGAATTGAAACCTTTCAAAGAAGTACCTGTAATTATGATTACGGCCTTTGGTGATGAAAAATCAGTAAAACAAATCAGTCCCATCCAGTTTGATGCCTTTTTGGCCAAGCCAATTAAGCAATCCACTTTGTTTGATGCCATCATGGAAAGCTTTGACAGAAAGGATCTGATGGATTTGCCTGTAATTGAGGAATCCACCGAATCATTGATTAGTGATTCCAAATGGCATAATGTCAGTCTCATGCTGGTTGAAGATAATATTATCAATCAGACAGTTGCCAAAGAAATTTTAGGGCAGGCTGGCATTCAACCCGATATTATGAATAATGGCCAGGAAGCTGTGGATGCGGTTTCTCAAAAAAAATATGATATTATTTTAATGGACATCCAGATGCCTGTCTTGAATGGATTTCAAGCCACTGAAGCCATCCGAAAACAATATTCTTCAGATGACCTCCCAATCATTGCAATGACGGCCAATGCCATGAAAGGAGACCGAGAAGCCTGTCTGGAATCCGGGATGAATGATTATGTGGCCAAACCCATAAAAAAAGATGCATTGTTCTCGGTTTTAAATAAATGGGTTTTTCATTCGGAAGTCAAGACCCATGAAACAAAACCGCCTGAAATATTAGAAACATCAACTGAAGTTACTTCAAAACCAGAAACTGCAATGCCGGATGCGTCTGTGATTAATGTTGAGGAAGGCCTTGAGCGACTGGGTGGAAATGAAACAATTTATTTTCAATTACTGAAATCCTTTAAAGAGACATATGTTAATTTTATCCTATCAATTCAAGAATTAATCCAAACCGACAACAATCTTGCCATTCGTGAAGCGCATAGCTTGAAAGGTGCTGCAGCGAATTTATCTATTCCGCAGGTTCAGATCGCGTCAAAGTCTCTTGAAGCAGAACTGAAAGAAGATTCACCAACAAATATTGAAACGCTCATTCAAAACCTTGATGAAAAGCTTGTCACATGCTTTGATACAATTGATAAACTCGTGAATAAACCTGATATTATTAGTGATGAAGATCAGCCTGAAGAAACCCATGATGAAGAAATGGAATCTAAAACCAAAATTTTATTGACAGAGGATAATCCGATTAATCAACAGGTAATTATTGAAGTTCTTTCTGGAGGCAATGATTGTTTTGAAATTGATACTGCGAACAATGGTCAAGAAGCACTGGATGCACTGGCACAAAACACTTATGATCTTATTTTGATGGATATTCAAATGCCGATCATGGATGGCTTAACTGCTGCCAAAGAAATTCGTACAAGTGATCAATACATTCCCATTATTGCAGTGACCGCACATGCAATGAAAGGATATCGTGAACTATGTTTAAATGCCGGCATGAATGACTATATCACCAAACCAGTAGATAAAAATTTGCTTCATGCCAAAATCAATCGATGGGTGTCAAAGGCAGGAAAAATGAAATGCTCATAAAAAGAATCCCATTATTATCTTTGATTGTTTATGTCTGCATCAATGCAATGCATCTTTCAGCAATGATTATTACCCCTGATCGTTTAACCATATATCAGGCAAATGATCAAACGTACTCACAGGATTCTGTTATCAAGCTGCCAACAAAAAAAACGTTTCCAATACCCTACCTTTTTTCAGACCCGGACAATAATTCTTCTCAGAAAGCATTGGAAAGTAAGAATTATCAACGAAGAAAAGTTTCTGTTCACATTCCGCATCTAAAATATGGATCAAAAATTAATCTGAATCTTTTTCCGAACTTACATCAGGTGGCAACCTTAAAGAGAATGGATTACAGGTTTGCCGATGATTTTACCTGGTTTGGCTCAGTAGGATCATCTGATGATATTAATGCGATACTGACAGTAAAAGGCAATGCAGTTTATGGCAATATTCACATTGCCCATCAAGGGTATCATATTTCCCCCATATCACCGCCATTGCATGAAATTGCGCTGATGAATTATTCTGCATTTCCAGCAGAACACTCGCCTGTTGTGATCCAGCAATCCATTCACAAAAATAAGTCAGTTGGTTTTACCCGATATCAACCAGGAGATGATGGATCTGTCATTCATATAATGGTTGTATATACGCAACAAGCGGCCAGTCATACCAGAAATATTGATGCCTTGATTCAGCTTTCAATTGATGAAACCAACATTTCCTATGAACAAAGCAACATCAAAACCCGACTACAACTTGTCCATGTCTGTGCGGTCAATTACACTGAAAAGGATATTGTGACAGATCTCAAAAATCTATCATTTAAAGATGATGGCCACATGGATGAAATTCACGCCCTGAGAGACCGGTATTGTGCAGATATTGTTGCCATGATAGAATTTTCAGAAAAATATTGTGGGGTGAGCTATTTAAACCCAGGTGCTGATCATGCCTTTTGTGTGGTTTCTGTAAAGTGTGCCACCGGATATTATTCAATGGGGCATGAAATTGGTCATTTATTCGGCGCACGTCATAACCCTGAAGCCGATCCCAAAAATGAGCCCTATCCTTATGGACATGGCTATTTGCATGTCAATGGCTGGCGCACGATCATGGCATATAACAATTCGGCTTTGTGCCCCAATGGGTATTGCGCGCGTATATTGAACTGGTCCAATCCCGGGGTGCGTTACCATAACACCTATACAGGATCGTATGTCACGCATAACAATAGCCGGGTACTCAATGAATCTGCGAAAAAGATTGCCAGCTTTAGATATTATGGCAACAGATTTACCATTCATAATGAGACCCATCATTCAATTGATATCCATTCAATTGTGCCATCAGTAAACTGGCTTCAAATTGTTCCTGATCCTGCCTGTCCTTTTCAAATTAAGGGTACGCAAAGTAAGTCTTTTCAATTAAACGTGGACTGGCAGCAAATTGATATCACCTCAAATGGACATATTGATATCAATAAGAACACGCTTATTCAAATTGCTGCGGTGCCAGCAAATCCATTGACCGCAATGAAAATTCTTCCCAGTAGAATTATCTGCGATAAACGTACCGCCATTCAGGATATCCAAATCACTGACTGTCAGAATGTCGCGTGGCGGGCATTTTCCGATAATCCCTGGATAACAATAATCAATGGGTATAGCGGTAAAGGTAATGGCATTGTCAGATTTCGAGTCAATCAAAATGACATGGGAATGCGCGAGGGATATGTCTGCATTACAACAATGAATTCAATGGTTCAAAAAAAAGTGAAAATTGTGCAGGCCGGCAATCGCCTGTGCATTGAGATACCGCTTAAAGTCAGAGAGAATGATGGTATTTTACACAAAGCAGGAAAAATATCGATCCCATCAAAATTATCAACACCACTCAAGGTAAAACTGTCTGTTTCAGATACATCATCACTTGATTTACCTGAGTTTGTCATTATTCCTGAACATGAACAATCTGTCTGGTTTGATATACGCATTCAAAATAATACCCAACCAGATGGGCCGCATGTTGTCAACATTATGGCTGATGCCGCTGGTTGGTTGTCAGGAAATGTATCTACAATTATTCTTGATGATGAAAGTGAAGGAATTATTTATGTGGGTGAAAATCAGGCTTATGAAACCATTTCATCGGCAATTGAAGACGCTACACCAGAGAGTTCCATACTGGTTTTAAGCGGTACATATGACGAAAACATTCAATTGAACAAACCGGTTCACTTATGTGCAGCCAATGGGCCGTCGCAAACAATTATCAATGGAAGTCACTCACAAAGTCATGCCATTGTCATTGATCACAGCAATGTCACTGTTGAGGGTTTTACGATTATTGGTGCAGAGAACTATGGACAGGCGGGAATTTATTTGGCATCAGGGGCAAATAATTGTGTGGTGAAAAACAATATTTGCGGTCAGGAGGATCAACATTTTAATTATTATGGTATCTATGTGAAAGGGGGCGGATTTCATACCTTATCCCATAATTTATGTCAGCGAAACAAAAAATATGGCATCTATCTTCAACAATCCCACCATAATACAATTGTAAAAAATACCTGCCGGCTCAATCAACGAACAGGTATAAATGTAACACAATCCCAAAACAACCTGATTTATAAAAATATTGTGAAGTATCATAGCAGATATGGCTTAAATTTATCATACAACAGCAATGACAATACCATATTTTTAAATTCATTTATCAGTAATGACAGTGGAAATGTAAATTCCCAATGGAGTCGAAATACATTTCAAAATATGTCACCCGTCAATCATTATTTTGGTCATGGATTTTTGGGGAATTACTTTGATGATTATCCCCTGGTTGACCACAATAATGATGGCATTGCCGATGCCTTTTATGTACAGCCCGATAATGAAATACGTACATACCCCCTTTCAAACACGCCTGAAAATTATGAATGTGAGACCCAAATAATTGATCATCAGAATCAGTTGATATCTGATGAAATGGCTGAAATGCAATCAAAATGTTTGTGCGCTGCGGGTCAAACTGTTTTGTTCCAGTCATCACCAGAACGTCATGGAAGATTTGAATGGTCCAGACAAAATGCCTGGACAGGCAATATCTGTTTTGCTGCGCCCATTCAAGAAAATCATCAATTAAGTCTTCAATTGGGTAAAGTGGATACCCAGGGCATATTTACGAAAGCCGGCCAGGGGTTTACGATTGTTGGTAAGGGGAAAAAAGTTAATTTTCCATTTTGTATTTTTCCGGGCGATTTCTTCATTGATACCAACGAACAATTTGCCTTTCAGATCATCAATAACAGTCCGGTTGACTACAATATCTGGATTGGTGGCGGTCACACACATATATCGCCTTATACGCATCAAAATGCCACCCATCAGACATGGAATGCAGGGAAAGATGCCACTTTTCGATCGATTGGATCGGCACTGAATTTACTGGCTGATTTCCAAACCGGCATGCCTGTAACACTGAATGTACTGCCTGGAACATATACTGAGAATATCACCATTGACAGGCATGTTTCACTAATTTCTACTGATGGATATACACATACAACAATTGTTGCCAAACGATCTGATCACCATGTAATTCATATACAATCGGACAATGTGCATATTGAAGGATTCAGTATACTTGGTGCTAACCGGAAAAATGCATCAGGGCTTTGCATTGATCGGGGTGTTGCAAATTGTTATATTGCAAACAATCGTCTGGGAATGGATGAAACCCAATCCAATGATTATGGCATGATTATTCATGCGAGTATCAAAAATACATTGATTCGCAATTACTGTATCGCCAATGAAAAGCATGGTATATGGATGGATACTGCATTTATGAATCAACTTACTTTGAATACCTGCTTTCAAAATCAGGGTGCTGGCATATATCTTACAGGCTCTTTACTGAATCATCTGACACATAATATTTGTGAAAATAATGGGGATGATGGCATTCATCTGATAAAATCATCACGAAATCACATGAAATATAATTTCGTTGCCGCCAATGAAAAAAATGGGTTGTTTCTGGATGAGCACAGTTTTATCAATTTAATATATCTCAATGATTTTTCAATGAATCGAAAACATAATGTGTTATCTCAAGGCGTGAATCAATGGATGTCAGATACAAAAAAAAGGTATCAATATTGTGGACACGTATTAACCAGCCTGATGGGCAATTATTATGGTGATTATGTCGGGCCGGATCATGATCAAAATGGTTTGATTGATGCGCCATACCATGATAATGGAATGGATCATGCGGATTCCCACGCCCTGTTACGTCCATATTCATTTTATGAATTTGTTCAGGCAACTCCGACAGTTCATCTGGTAAGTAATCAGGCCAGTGACATCACACAAAACATCATCGCTGAGAAAGCACCCATACGCGAAACAGCGCAATCAGAAATTCCCATATCTCAAAATGAATACCAACAAGACACAGAAACTGGACAGACAGAAAATTTTGCCAAAGTCGAAAAAATATCACGTCCGATAAAACCAGACAAATCAATGCAACCCATTCTGCTTTTTACTGATGTTCCCCCTCGGGGCAATCGTTTAAAAAATCTCAAAGGGCTTGTTCTCAATGTGGTACCGGAATCGCATCATATTGCGGTATATATTCATATTGCGGAAAAGGGATGGCGAAGCAAGCCTTATCCCGCAGCCCCGATGACCACGATACAGCCTGATGGCCGATGGGAATGTGATATTACGACATCTGCCTTTGATCAACAGGCAGATATTATTGTCGCTGTTTTGTATGTTTTAGATATGATTCCGCCAACATTGATGAATGCCCCTGTTTTGCCAGAAACAGTATTTGAAAAGGGTGTTGGATTCGTTCAAAATGAGCGTTAACATGATATTGATTCCATTTCAATCAACATGTATTACTGCCCGGTTCATTGGACGGCACAAGCGTTTTTCCATTGAAGCCCATTATCAGGGTGAACGTATCTGGGCACATACCAACAATACGGGTTCAATGATGGGTTTACTCAAGCCCGGGCAGGATATTTTTCTATCGCGATCCGCAAACCCAAAAAGAAAATTGCCTTATACGCTGGAATTGGTAAAAATACATGACATGTGGGTTGGTGTAAACACTTTAACCCCAAATCGGATTTTAAAACTGGCCTGGCAGCATAAACAAATGAAGGAACTGCTGCCATATGATCAATTTTTTGCAGAAGTTAAATATGGCGATTGCCGCTTTGATGCCTGCCTTCAAAACAGATCTCAGAAATGCTGGGTTGAAGCTAAAAATGTGACATTGGTTGAAGACGATATTGCTGCCTTTCCAGATGCAGTCACCAAACGTGGACAAAAGCATTTGGAAACTTTGATTCAAATAAAAAAAAGAGGTATTGATACGGCCTTGTTCTTTTTTATTCAACGAACTGATGGAAAATGTTTCGCGCCTGCGGATTATATTGATCCCACATACGCCGATTTATTTGATGAGGCCATACAAAAAGGTGTGCAGATATGGCCATATCAAGCGGTTATCACAACCGATGGCATTGGAATCGGAAAAAAACTGGATATTCTAAAAAAACACTATTAAGGAAATCTCTGATAATAAGTTCCTCATTTCAGAAAGAGTAAATGCTATTCTTTTTGAACCAGGATTACACTGAAGAAGATGAATAAGATGAAATGAGACACTTTTAATTCATCTTATTCATCTTATTCATCTTATTCATCTTATTCATCTTCTTCAGCGTAATCCTGGTTCAAAAAAAAAAGGAATGCAATTTTTTAAATGAGGAACTTATTATCAGAGATTTCCTAAAGGATATCACATGAATCATTAAGCATAGTTGCATAGTTGTTAAAAACGCACGTGACATTGATTTCGTCATCACAATTAAATTATTTCACTTGTAAAACCATATTGCCACCTTTAAAACGCTTCTTGACATATCATAAGATTATTTCTATTTTTAGTTAAAAATAACAAAAAATGGAAATATTATGAATTTTATTGATTTTAAAAATGTTTTTTCGGCAGACCAGATTATTGATATCCAAAATGTGATTAATTTTTTTGGAAAAATAGATAAACGTCGATTATATGAATGGCAACAGAAACATTACATTGAAAGACTTGCTAATAATTATTATATTTTTACAGATTTTCGTATGGATGATTTTTTACTAAAACGTATTGCAAATACAATATATTCGCCATCATATATTGGCCTTGAATCTGCACTTTCGTTTTATCATTTAATACCCGAGGCTGTTTTTCAAATTACGAGCATAACGACCAGAAAAACAAAAAAATTGCACAATCATCTGGCATCTTTTAGTTACCAGACAATACATAGATCCTTATTTTATGGTTATACAATCGAGAGAAAGAAAAATTCTTCTTACTTCATTTCTGATCCGGAAAAAACTATTCTTGATTATTTATATCTTAATTCGCATCTTAAAACAGAAGATGATTTTGAAAGCATGAGACTGAATCGAGATGTTTTTATAGATTTGATCAATACGGTTAAGTTAAAAAAATATTTACAATTATTTAATAAAGTTCGATTAGGAAAAACTTTGAGCAGACTGGAAAGGTGGCTTGATGTTAAATTTTGATGATATTCTTTCATATTATCCAAAGCATTTGCATAGTTTCAAAGATAATATTTTAAAAGAATTTTTGCAGCATAAAATTTTAGACATCCTTTTTTCCACAAAATACAGCAATCAACTTGTTTTTCTTGGGGGAACATCGATTCGGATCATTCACAATAGTACACGTTTTTCAGAAGATCTTGACTTCGATAATTTAGGGATAACTCAAAGTGATTTTTCAAATATTGGAGATATAATTAAGTACAAACTATCATTGGAAGGTTATCAGGTAGAAATTAAAAATATTTTTAAAACAGCAGCATTTCATTGTCATATTAAATTTCCAGGTCTGTTATATGAACAAAAATTATCCGGCCATAGAGAAGAAAAAATTTTAATACAGATAGATGCTGAGCCCCAAAAGTATGAATATCTTCCAGAAAAATTTCTGCTGAATAAATTTGGGATTTTTCGCTATCTGAATATAACACCTCTTCCGCTGCTTTTAGCCCAGAAAATATGTGCATGTTTATATCGAAAGCGCGCAAAAGGAAGAGATTTTTTTGATATTGTTTTGTTATTTTCAAAAACGACACCAGACTTAATCTATCTGTCAAAATATGCAGGTATTAAAACGAAACAGGACTTAATAGAAAAACTTAAGCAAAAAGCCAGTAATCTTGATTTGAAACTGCTTGCAAAAGATATTGAACCTTTTTTATTTGAACCTTCTCAAAAAGACAGGGTTCTGTATTTTATCGATTGGTTAAATACATTATAAATAAAAAGGAATTTCAGTTGATGTCCGCTAAGATTTTATCTGAATAATGATAATGACCAAACAATCAAGCGGGCGTATGAACAAGTAAGGGGAAAACATACGCCCCAATCAAGCGGATGTGATTGCTTTTTTTAATCGATATTCAAAAAAACACTATATAAGGATGAAAATGAAAATTGGATCTGTATCACTTTCAAATCCATTTATTCTGGCACCACTGGCCGGCATTACCAACCTTCCTTTTCGATTAATGGTTAAATCATGCGGGGCAGCGATGGTTTGCTCAGAAATGGTCAGTGCCAATGGTCTGGTTCATGAGTCACCGAGAACATTGGATTATCTGGAATGGGACCCACGTGAAAAGCCCATTTCATTTCAAATATTTGGTTCCAATGCAGATATTATGGCTGAAGCTGCAAAAATTGTGGTATCCAGAGGTGCAGATATTTTGGATATCAATATGGGATGTTCAGTACGAAAGGTACTGAAAACTGGTGCCGGTGCAACACTAATGAAAGATTTCCAACTGGCTGAATCAATCTTTCGGGCAGTCCGAAAAGCCATTGATATCCCATTAACGATTAAAATACGAAGTGGTTGGGATCCATCTGGCGAAGATGCCTTTGAAATTGGACGTATTGCTGAATCATGTGGTGTGAATGCCATTGCCATCCATCCACGTACAGCCAGACAGGGATTTGGTGGAAATGCAGACTGGACAATTATTCGCAGGCTTAAAGAAATTGTTAATATTCCGGTTTTAGGGAATGGAGATGTTGATTCTGTGGATAAAGCATTTCAAATGATGGCATCAACCGGATGTGATTATGTCATGATCGGACGTGCGGCAATGCAGAATCCCTGGATTTTTCAAGAAGTTGTTTCAAGATTGAATCATCAAGTGCAACCAGAAATCTCAATAAAGCAAAAATTTGATGCCATATGTGAATATGTAAACCACACCATTGAATACATGGGGGAAAAACGTGCCTGCCGATTAATGAGAAGCCGCCTGGGATGGTTTACCAAAGGTTTACCCAATAGTTCTCAATTTAGAAATGACATTCGATTTCTTGAAACCAGGGAACAAACATTGGATTTGTTAAGAAGCTTTTATTGCAAGGTGGATGATTGCTTCTCAGGGGAGTACGCAGACTGATAACAGTTTTGTGGCTGGTAACAGCCCTCGTTTACCCAACACTATAAATCAGTTTAATTCATGCATTCTGAAGTCATAAAGCTTAAAAGTGTATATTTTTACATACATTACATTTCTGTTAACAAACTATCCATAAAATTTACATTCATCATCTCAATTTCATCAATCCTTAATAACATACATAACCAAATAGTATAATAATATCAATATATTATAGAAATATTTGAAAATTGGCACACCCCTTGCTTTAACACAGCCCGTGCTTTTTTGAAGTACAAACACCATGTAAAAGTCAAGGAGGTTTACAATGCAAAAGAAAACAATCAACAAAATTATGAAAATTTTTGCTGTCATTTCAGCAATTGTTTATTTTATGTCAGTCTTTTCGGGCATCGCCTTTGCGGTACCTGAAACAACACTTGTAACAGAAAGATTTGGCGGTACTGCCGCAACGCTGGATCATGCAAATGTTATGAAATGTGCATGGTTTGGTTATTATTCCGGTTCAGGTCATTTGACATCAAAAGTGATTTATGGCGGATCCCCTTTTGAAACTGAAAATAATCTGACGCGCCGCAATGCGGTTTATATTGATGTTCGCGCCATTCCTACTGGTTCGCAGGTTGTCAAAGCAGAATATGTCATGCCATATGACATGCGTATTTACCCATTCAGTGCGAATCGTCTCATTGATGGCCTTTCCATGTATAAAATTCTAGATCCTTCCGGCACGGGCATGTGGAATGAAAACAATCTTGGCACCCGAACAAAGGATGGTGATTTAAATATTCCCTGGGCTGAGGGAAAATCCTTTGCCGATTGTGTGGATCCCAATCCAATTGCAACAATCTATGGAATTGCCAAAGGCAAACAGGCTTTTTATTTCTTTGATATCACTTCAGTGGTTCAGGAATGGGTGAATAATCCATCATCCAACATGGGGGTCACATTTGATGGATCTGTACCATCTGATGTTCAGGATGATCCCCATTCTCGGCCTTATCTTCAGATTACCTATGCGGTTCACTCTGCCAGTCATCAGGCACAACCCACGAATATAAATGCCTTCCATCGTTCAGGGCAAACCTTTGTCACATGGACTGAAGTGTCTTATGATGGCCAATTCTATGAAATGCTGTATCGCGTGTATCGCCATACCCAGCCAATTGATGCCTTGAATCTGGCTGATGCTGAAATGATTGCTGAAGTCAATCAAATGTCTGGATATAATGCCAGACGTTCTGAAGTACGAAATGAAGATCACAATTATATAATTGATCCCAATGGATCGGAACTTTCTGATGACACCGGACTCTTTGTCTATACATCAAAAGAAAGTGGTTATTTTTACTATGCGGTGACATCAGTTATGGAAGGCAATGAGAATTTGAAAGATTTTGATCTGCAAAACAGTATCCAGAATCCCATTGCCGAATCAGTGGATTTGCCTGATGCCATTTGTCAGGGGGTTGACAATCAAAATGGTAAGCTGGTTCAGGAATTTGTCCACTGGGCAACTGACCGCATGAGTTATAAGGTGGGACATGGGTTTAATTTTATGATTAATGTATCACCTGAATATGATGCTGAAACACCTGCACCCATTGAAATTATGCTGGGCGGCAGAAGTACCACTTACTATAATAGTTGGGCATCAAGCAAAATGGTTACCATTCGTCCGGATGACTACATGCCCCCAACCCGAAATTTTCCCTATGATGGCTATCAATACGATAATCTTCAAACCTGGTGGTCGGGATGTCGCAATAATTACAAAACCCAAACCAAACGCGCTGATGGCGTCTTTGTGCCATATACAGAAAACCGGATTTTGTATTATATTGATTTTGTAAAAAAATATTATCATATTGATCATGATCGTGTTTATGTTCGCGGTGGCTCTATGGGCGGTACCGGTGCCATGAGCTTTGGATTGAAATATCCGGATGTTGTGGCATCCGTGCATGCTGTGGTGGGATGTCCCAATTGGCGATTTAACTTTCATGTTGTGGATGAAAACTATCAGGTAACAAGAGAAGGTTGGCGCAATGAAGGCAAAATTCTTTGGGGCGATTTTGATGACAATGTTCTCCATGAAAATGGAACACCCATGTGGGATTGGATGAATGCCGGATGGTATGCAAAAAATCATAAAGAAATGCCATTTTTGGCAATGGACAATGGTAAACGTGATGGCAGCATTGTATTTTTTCCAATTCCTGGATTTTACAAAGACATGTCAGATAGTCGTCATGGGTTCTGTGCAAGATTTTATGATGGCGGACACAGTGGTTATCTTTCTCCATTTGCCATTCATTTTGGCAATATTGTTAAGGATGAAAGCTTTCCTGCTTTCCAGAACATGAGTATTGACGACGATCCGGGTGATATTCATGAAGCTACTGGAATGGCTGCTTTAGACAGTTTTTCACCACAAATTTTTTCTGGCGATCCTGCCGGAGAAATAAATGGATACAGAACCATTCAATGGGCCAGAGAACTTTATCAGTTTGACAGCAGTAATATTGATGACATGGTTGACCAGGCAGATCGGTACGAGATTGCTTTCCGGCTGAATGATAATTGTGAGGTTGATCATGTTATCACTGACATTACCCCCAGACGCCTTCAACAGTTCGTTATTTCGCAGGGATACCCCTATTACTGGGAAAACAAACGTTTAAGTACCGGTGAAATTATTCAAAATGGCATTGTCACTGGTGACCATGACTCCCTCTTGACCATTAAAAATTTTATGATCGAAAAATCAGACTCTGGCAATAAATTAATCATTACGTCGGCTGATACGCAAGTGAATTATCCCCCTTCATTTGAGATTGTTTCCGACATCACCATTGATTCTGTTGAAAATATTTTGTTCAATGTCCATGCCAGTGATCCCAATGGTGATGCATTAACTTATTCGGCAAATGGTTTAGCATTGGGAGCAAATTTTAATCCAGAAAATCAGGAATTTTCATGGACACCTTCTGCGGATCAGGGCGGCGTATATCACATTGAATTTATCGTTACTGATGGTACATTCTCTGATGAAATCACTGTTTGTATTACTGCTGATTTTGGCGCACCGGTCATTTCAATTCTTCATCCTGAAAGTATTCAAACAGCAGATGCCAGTATTCAGATTGATGGCAGCATGTCTGATGATGTGGGTATCGTTGGAATCAATTATCATGTGGTATATCCTGATGGCACTGATTTTGATGGAGAGGGACTTATTTTTGATCAATCATGGGAAATCAATGGCTTGTATCTTCAGGTTGGCAGAAATATCATTACAGTTTCAGCACTTGACGCCTCTGGCAAAAAAGGTTCGACGACCATGACAATGCTTAGAACCGAAAGCGAAATGACACAAGTCACTGTATCAACTGTTGAGGCCCTTCGATCAGCCATTCAAAATCTGCAATCCAATACCACCATTTTGTTGGAAGATGGTATTTATGATATTCCAGTAACTCTGGTGGTTGGACAATCATGGAATGCCAACGCACCTTTGTACAATATTGTGATTCGAAGTAAAAATGGGGATCGAGATGCAGTGGTTATTCGCGGCCCGGGCATGACAGTTTCCGGAAATGCGAACAATGTCTTTCTGGTACGTCATGTGGTTGATTTTACAATCATGGATTTAAGTATCAGAGATTCATACTGGCATTTAATTCAATTACAGGGTGAGCAGGGTGCCAATCGACCGCATCTGAAAAATCTGCATTTAATTGATGCGGGCGAACAGTTTATCAAGGTCACACGGGATTCTGAAAACAAACGTTTTTGTAATCATGGGATTCTTGAAAATTCACTCATTGAATTCACTGATCATGCAAGATTTCATCCATACATGAATACATATTACACTGATGGTATTGATGTCCTGGGCGGTGACAGCTGGATTATTCGCGATAATATTTTTAAAAATATTCGCTCGCCACAGGATAGTAATATGATTGCCGGTGCTGCTATTTTGATGTGGCACAATTCTAAAAATACACTTATTGAAAGAAATACCTTTATTGAATGTGATCTGGGGATTCACCTGGGAAATCCATCAGGTGTTGTCGATGATCATGTGGGCGGTATTATTCGCAATAATATTTTCTTTCGACTGGGTAAAGGAGATACCGGAATCAGCCTGAACAAAGCACGAAATGCAAAGGTTTACAATAATACCATTATATTGAACAATACCTTCCCCTGGACAATTGAATATCGATATGCCACGTACAACGGCGATATTTGCGGTGACATTCGTTACAATCTCACTGATGGTCCAATTTTGAGCAGAGATGGCGGTACTGCAAATCTTGAATCCAATATCACTGATGCCGCACCAGACTGGTTTGTAGATATGGTCAATGGCGATCTTCATTTAAGTGCCAATGCCGGTGATGCCATCAATGCGGTTCCTTTTATTGACGATGTGTTTGATGATTTTGATGGCCATTCCAGACCATTTGGCTTACTGGCAGACGTTGGCGCGGATGAATATGAATCCACCCAACCTGAAAATCTGAATATTATCACTGAAAATCTGTCAGAAGGAATTGAAAATTCTGTTTATTTTCAAATGATTGAGATTAGTGGCGGCATCGCCCCATTTGGATTCACTGTTGACAATGGCAATCTTCCTGATGGCCTTTCATTAAATACATTAACTGGCGCAATCGTTGGAACGCCGAGCCATGCAGGTTTTTTTACCTTTTCAATCCGGGTCATGGATTCTTTAGCTCAGAGCGTAACAAAAGAATTTGACATACTTGTACAGCCAGAGCCTGATACAGAACCGCCTACAGTGCCGCAAAATCTCTTGGCCAACCCGATTTCTTCAACTCAAATCGAACTGACATGGGATGCATCATCAGATAACAATGGCAGTATTTCCTATAAAATCTATCGAAATGATCAATTCGTGGATACTGTTACAACAACACGATATGTGGATGACAACCTGGAACCAGGAAACACGTACACCTATGCCATTGTTGCAGTTGATTTTGCTGGAAATACATCAGAAACATCCGAACAAATAACAACAGAGACCTTACCCCCAATGGTAAATAAAATTTATCGTAGTGTTGGTCCCAATGCTACTGATGCCATTGCAACAGGTCATAATAATCCATTGAATATTGCAGACAGCATTGCAACTTTCAATGCATCACTTCCAGATTTTGTTGGTGTTGGTGATGCCATTCAGTATGATTCTGATGATAATGATGTTCCTGATACAATTGCGTTTATTCAGGAAAGATTGTCATCAACCCAATATATCCTTCAACAGGCAGATGGTTCTGTTGCATTCAATGTCAGCAATGATCTGAACTGGTCGATTTATCGTGCCTATACATCTCTTTTTAATGCAGAAGCGGGTATTGAAAATGAAAGTATTTATCCTGACGTGAGAGATTTTGATACCTGGACAGAAGGTCGAAATTTAGTTGCAAATAATGAAATATGGCATATTGCCTGCTATGCAGATGCAGACGATACATCATTCGTGACAATTGCCGGCTGGATTACTGATGATCAACATTATATTCATATATTTACACCGGTTGCGTCCAATGAAGTTGGACAATCGCAACGTCATACAGGTTCAGTAGACAGCAATGGATATCAATTGTTTCCAACTTCTCCCGGTGTGCCTTATTCATTTATACAAATAGAAGTCCCATATACTGAGATTGAGGGATTAAAAATCAAAGCATTTGAAAATATCCGATATTCAGCTGCCATTGATCTGAAAAAAGCAAATGCCAGTAAAATTATGAACAATCTGATTTATAACTGGGGCAATAAAAATGCGTATTCGGCAATCAAATGCCGAGGTGGAAATGAAACAGCTGAGGGAGCATATATTGTCAATAACATTGTTATTGGCAGTGGGATTTTTCAAAGCCGAACCTATTATGGAATCAGGGCATTATCTTACTATGATGATATTCATGTATTGAATAACACTGTATACAATATTCAAAGCGAGAATGGTGGGGGAATTGCCATGGGAGGTGATTCGGATTATCATCGACGTGGATTTCTGCGCAATAATATATCCTGGAACAATACCCTTGATTTTGTTGTAACTAACTATATTAAACAAAGTGACAGTAATTTTTCTAAAGATGATTCCGCACCCGGCACAAATTCAATATGGGGGGACTCGAATGCAAAAACTGTTGATTTTGTCAGCACGAATCCTGGCAGTGAAGATCTTCACATCAGGGTTACATCTGATGCAATTGATGCGGGAAGTGATTTAAATCCTTCAGTTAAATCAGACATTGATGGTGAAATTCGGAATGTCTTTGATATGGGTGCAGATGAATACATATCGCATCAAAACGATCTGGATGCGCCAACAGCACCAGCAAATTTATTTGCCAAACCCCTTCCCACATTTGAAGTTGAATTGACCTGGCAGTCTTCTGTAGACAATGTTTACGTGGCCGGATATGAAATTTTTAGAGATGGCATCGCAATTGGCACCAGCAATATCGTCGCATTTCAGGATACAGGTCTTGAAGATTTTTCATATGAATATCAGGTTCGTGCCTTTGATCATGAAGGAAATGTATCTGAACTTTCCAATACTATTCAGACAGATTTCAAGGGCCCTTTTGCTACTCCCATTTACAGAAGTGTGGGCTATGGGTCAATATCACCTTTGGCACAGGGTACATCAAATTATCTCAGACTTTCAGACAGTCTGGCAAGATTTTCATTACCTTTGCAAGCCAATATTGGTGTGGGAGATGTTATTCAATATGATTCTAATGATGATGGTATCATTGACACCATTGCATTTATTCATGAAAGGATATCTGAATCTCAGTATATCGTAAAAACTGCTGATGCTTCAACACCAGTGCCGGTATACAATAATTTGGGATGGTCAATTTACAGAGCATATACATCACTCCGCAATGCAGAAGCTGGCCTGGAAAATGAAGGCCTTGATGCAAACGTCAGAAACTTTGATACATGGGATGTTTATGGCGGGAAGGATCTGATCGCATCTGAAGAATTTTACAACTTTGCCTGTTATGCTGATGATGTGGATCGCTCGTATGTAACAATTGATGGCTGGATTACTGGCGAACATAATTATGTCAGATTCTTTACACCATCATTGCCTTCAGAAGCAGGCATCAGTCAGCGTCATGATGGCACAATTGATGGCACGGGTTATGAGTTATGTCCGGATTCTCCGGGTGTGCCCTATTCGTTCATTCAAATTGAAGATCCATATACTGTCATTGAAGGACTCAAAATCAAAGCAGAAAATAACATCAGGTACTCTGCGGCCATATATTTGAAAAAGGCCAATGGCAGTTTGATTCAGAACAATTTGATCTATGACTGGGGCCATCGAACCGCCTATTCAGCAATTAAATGTCATGGCGGCAATGAAACTGCTGAAGGTGCTTACATTCAAGATAACATCATATATGGTAATAGTGAAATACAGACGCGGACATATTATGGTATCAAGGCAAAATCGTATTATGATGATGTATATGTGATCAACAATTCAGTTTATAATATTTTGAGTGCTGGTGGTGGTATTTCAATGGGAGGAGATTCTGATTATCACAGACGGGGTTACCTGATTGGCAATCTTTGTGATGGCAACAGCGAAAACTTTGTTTTGACTGAATTTATTAAGGAAGTGCGGGATAATATATCCAGATAATTATTGAAGGGGCCAAAGATAATCTGCTTGATTTATCTTTGGCCCAACAAAAACACTTAGGAATTCTCGGAAAAAAGTGTTTGATTTCATCTTATTCATCTTCTTCAGCGTAATCCAGGTTCAAAATGAATAGAATTGACTCTTTCAGAAATGAGGAACTTATTATTTAAGTATTCCTTAGCTAAGGAGAATGCAAATGTTATTTCCATATGGTATCAGTGATTTTAAAGAAATCGTCACGCAGAAGTTTAAATCTCTTGCAGAAAATTCTAAATGCGTTAGAGAAAAGCATAAAATCATAGACGTCCCCAATTTTGCACAAAAAATCTATTTATTTAGAATCGTGGATTGAAATAAACTCAGATGTAGTGTTTCCAGTTCATCAATATTATCAGTTCGTTTTTCATTGATTGATCTGTAGTCTATTTTTGCAATTACCATTGTTGCTTGGCTAATTTTTTAGTTCGTTTTTTTTGGTACCTTTTTATTTCTTTTGCCAGAGGATGTCCAGCTTGAATTTTGAGGTGAGTGAGAGAAACGACTAAGGCACTTTCCAGTACTTTTGGAACAGTGATCGCACATCCAATTCCTCCCATATCTCCCATATAAAGAACACTTTCAATTTGGAATTTATAATCTTTGGAGATCTTAATTTTATTTTGTTGTATTTGGTTC
>Ga0272440_1000474_pt1 | contig 34049 bp, 26 predicted proteins | sample SSMMMBAug17_FD_192440 | JGI IMG/M metagenome (GOLD analysis project Ga0272440, IMG submission 192440) | Marine sediment archaeal communities from Little Sippewissett salt marsh, Falmouth, MA, United States - SSM-MMB-Aug17 | ecosystem: Environmental > Aquatic > Marine > Wetlands > Sediment ... | reverse complement strand
ATAAAAAATTTGTTTTTCAAAAATCCAATTAGATATATTTGAGTGCAACACAAAAAAGTTGGAAGAAAACTAAGTCATTAAAAAAAAACAAAAATCTGCCCTTTTGCCCATTAACAAATTTGGAAAACACGGGGTCGGTCCGACCCTTGACACTATTATGCCAAGGCGCACTTTTTGCAAATCATTTCAGTATGCAAATTAAATTTTATCATATAATAATATTTATCTGTGTCATTGTCTCAGCCACAGTACTGATCTTTCCAGATCGACATTTTGTTGTTGAGCAGTTGATTGAAAGCGGACGTCTGGAAATGGCCCGAATCTATATCGATAAATACGCCTCTGAACATCCTGACGATGAAACTCTGTTTATCCTGTCATCAGATATTGAATTACGTGAAGGGCGGGGAGACAAAGCCATTGAAAGGTTATCACCCTTCATGGCAAAAAATAATGCATCAAAAAAAGTGCTGCTTCGCCTTGCACAACTTTATGAATGGGAACGTAACCCCAAAATGGCACTTGTTGTACTGGAACGTATGAGTTCACTCTTTCCTGATGATCCTCAAGTCTGGAATCGCTTGATCAGTTACTATCGTTATTCTGGTCAAATCCTTAATGAAGTGAATGCAACTGCAGTACTTTCTCGCCTGAATTATCAACAGAAACATGACGATGTGATTTTAGAGCTTATTGATAAGAAAATGTTTGAGATTTCCAGCCTGTACGCAAAATCACCTGATCAAATGATCATGTATCTGCTCAGTAAACTAAATGTTGTACGAAAAAATTATGCCGATGAGATTGCTGATCAGGATATTTCAATAGATGATAAGAATAATGCTGCTGATTATGCATTGACGCGCATTATTGAATTATATGTTTATGCGGATCTATTTGACGAAATTAAACCATTTGCCAGTTCAATGGATAAGCGGCTTCATACCAGACTCAAATATCGCATGGGACTTATGACTGTCATGCGATGGGCGGATATGGATAATGAAGCGGTTGCTTATCTGTGGGAATTGCATAAAAAAAATCCCAAACAAACTGATATTATTGAGCATATTGTTAAAATATCTCGTGAAAATGGTGAATTATTAACTGCAATCAACGCCCTTCATAAATTAATTCAAATACGTCCAAATAATCAGGACTATGGAATACAGCTTGCGCAATTACTTATTGAGGATGAAAAATACAAGGATGCACTTCAAATTTATAAAGAATTGATGCATCGTTTTCCCAATCAGGATTATGGCACCTTATTGTTGCAAACAGCGAATAGAAGCGGTGAACAAAGCCTGATGATTGCGACAGTTGATATGGTTGAGATCATACCCGATAAATCCCCTGCCTTGTTAAAACAACTGCTTGAAATTTATTTAAGTTTAGAAAAAATTCAACTGGCGTTTAATGCGGGATGTCAATATCTGTCTATTGTAAAAAATCCTGAAAAAGATTTTCTTATCAGAATTCTTGAAATTGCAATATGGTCGAATCAGCCCAAAAATATCCTTTCAGCAGTATCTCAAATTCAAAAACAATTTCCAAATGATACAGAATTAATAATAAAGAGCGCTGATGCTTACCTTGCGATCAATCAACCTCAAAAAGCTTTTTTGCTTTATGGAAAGGTTATTCATCAAAAACAAGATGCGCGAAAATTCATGCTAAAATACTTAGAGATTGCCAGTTATACCCAAAATCCTGATATTATGTCATCCGCTGCATTAACCGCAGCCCGCATCAGTAAAAAAGATTATTTAGTTATTGAAAAAAGTATCCAATTGCTTCAGTGGACCAACCAATCAAGCAAAGCATTTGATATTTATGAACAATGGTTTTTGTCCAATCATGGCACAGCGATGCAGGCACAAAAGCTGCTCATATTGGCAAGAGAAAGCGGAGATCCTTCTAAAATTCGAAAGGCTGTTCGTATCATGCATTCCCATGTGCCGCGAAATCCAAAAATATATTTGACAATAGCCAGGGAGGCTGTTGCCAGTGGTTTAACTCATGAAGCCATTTTTGCTTATGAAGCCTATCTCAGGCAAAGGACAGGTGATACAAATACCCAAAAAAAGCTGGCAGAACTGTATGTATGGGATGGGCAAGCTGAAAAAGCATTTCAAATGTATCGTCAATTGTTTGAAAAATTTCCAAAGGATTCAGCCATTAGAGAAAAATTAATTGAACTTGCCGGATGGACTCAAAATGCGTCTGCGATTGCTTTCCTTGTTGCTGAAAAAGCCAATGCGATGCCATCAGACTATTCATTACAAGTCAAGGCAGGTGATGCTTGCATTGCAGCAGGTCAAACAAAAGAAAGTATTGTTTTTTTTGAACGTGCATTAACAATCGCGCCAAACAATATAAATATTCGTCGAAAGCTTGCGCAATACTATGGATGGATTGAACAATATGACGACCGCATACGCATTCTGGAATCCATCCAGAAATATGGTCGTCTGACACAAAGCGAACGTATTCAAGTGGCACAGGTCGCTTTAGATAAGAAACAACCAGAAAAAGTGATTTCTTTATTAACCCCACTGCAAAAAAGACAATTGCTTTCGGAAACTTCAGGAATTCTTTTGGCTCAGGCCTTTCAACAGAAAGGTCAAAATGCAAAATCAATCCAAATATACAAACAACTCGCGCAACAATATCAGGATGACCCTATTCTTTTGAGCAAAATGGGAAATCAGATCATGTGGATGCAAAACCAGGATGTGGCGATTTCCTTTTTCAAGAAAGCATTGATTCAAAATCCAAATAATTTAGATGCGCTTAAAGGCAGTGCGCAGATATATGCCTATACAAATCATCCAGAAAAAGCCATTCAGTTTTATAATCGATATCTTAAATTGAATTCTGATGATTATGAAGTGCGGTATCAACTGGCAGAATTATTCTATGCAAGGGGCCAAAAACAAAATGCATTCAAGCATTATCAAAAAGCACTGACTTTGATTGATCAACACAAGAAAAAATACAGACAGTAGTTGAATCCAATGACTGGAAGAATCCTATATTTATTTTTTTGTATCATTTACATGATCTTACCTCCCCCCTTATCCAATGCCCTTGATATGACAACACAATGGCATATTCCCAGGGCCTTGAAAAATAACCCCATTCAAATAGACTCAAAACCATTACACCTTCAAATTGAACAAAAAATTAAAATTTTTGAAAGTCAAAAAAGAACTGTGAAACCACAGTTCACATTGTCTCCCTTTGACCGAATGCAGATGGCGTTCATTCAGGCACGAATTTTAGCCAGAAAAGGACAATATCCTGAAGCAATTAAAATTTATGAACAATTACGATTAAGTTATCCAGAATCCCTCGATATTCAAGCAGATTATGCCGATGTTCTTTTGGAATATGGTGATTATGAAAATGCAGCAATGTGCATTAAACATTTATTGAAAAAAAAGTCATTTCAGACAAGAGGACTTCAAATGATGGCCTCAATGTATGATCGACTGGATCTTCCAACCTGGACATTTCCCATATATGAAAATATTTTAAATCAGCAGCCCAATAATGACGTTATCTGGATGGATTATGCCAATCAAAGAAGCAAGGCAGGACATTGGCAAAAATCACTGAATGCCTATTCACGTGTTCTTGAAAAAGATCCTGAAAACATTTATGCACTAAGAGGCGTCCATCAAATTTTACGTGAAAAACGTCCCGCATTGAATGCACAATTTCTTCAATATTCTGGATCTGATGATACAGTGCGGTATCATCAACACTATAATTGGCGGTACATATTGACTGAAACATTATTATTTCGGACGCATTTTGAACGTATTGATATAAAAATCCCTGATAATATTCAAATACAGTCACAAAATATTCAGCAGACAACATTGGAGCTCAACCTGGACATATTTCCATACACGCAGTTTATTGGACGATTGTTTTGTTTTTCTGGTCCGGTTGATGATATTTCAATGTATGGCGCAGTAAAGTATCGTCTGTTATCTGATAGTGTTATTCAAATTGCCTATCAGGGGACATCGTCCTGGTTTGATCCTATTCAAGCAATGGATCAAAATGGCAGTTTTGAAGAATATCAGTTGTCATTTGCAACACCTCTTTTTGAACAATTTCGTTTGAATGCATTACTTGCATTTCGCAAATATTCTCTTGATTTTATTGATGATTATGGAGATCGCTCAGGCATTCATATGGATCTATCCAGACGAATTTTGAGTAAACCAGATACAACATTGATATTCGCATTGGATCAAGGGCGTTTTGCATATCATACCGACAATGAAGATGTGCCGATGGTGCTTGAAGAAAATGCGTTTTCATGCAGCACCTATATTCAGGATCAACCATTTGGCCGGTTATACTATTTTTTATCATCTGGATTTCGTTGGGATCGCCGCCGATCCCTTTTCGGATTTTTTTTGAATCCGGGTTTTGGATGGCATTTTACGTCACAATTTCAAATGGATTTATCATATTCATATTCAAGCGAATCAACAGGCGTTATCCAGGGGAGTACACAAACATATCATATGAATGGAAATTTAATTTTTTAACTGAACAGATACAATGGACACACCCCATAATTTTTCAAAAATATTTATCATAATGCTCAAGATGAATGTTTTTTTTAACAAAAAGCATGCTGAGTGGATTTTAATCATTGGTCTTGGAACGCCTTTATTGATGATTAATATATTATTCTTTAAAGACATACCGGGATTTTTGGGTATCACACCCAATCCATACTGGATCATTGTTTTGTCAACAGCCACAGGATTCGGATTCCGCGCTGGTATATTTGCCGGTCTATCATGCTCAGTGATTGTTATCGGTTACGTATGTTATGAAATGCAATTAAATAATTTTTTAGACATTATCTTGATATTTAAGAATCCAGATATCTTTGGACAGTTTCTATTGTTTATGGGCGGCGGCAGTATTATAGGTGAAGTACGAGAAGTCAAAAATCGTAAATACAAGGAACTGAATATGGAGTACGATGATCTTGAAGATGCCCATGAGCAGCTTATTAAAGCATATGATCAGCTCAGTGAAGTCAACAAAGAAGTCGATACACGTGTCACAGGGAAAGAAACAACATTATTGAAACTGTATCAGGCAGAAAAGAGCCTGAAATCGCTTCAAGAAAGGGATGTTTACCCATCAGTGATTGATATTTTAAAAGACTTTATTTCTGTGGAGGCATGTTCGATCTATCGTTTATATGACAATCAACTTCAAATGACTGCCAGGTTGAACGAAAATACTGCACGTATTCAAAAAAGACGCAAAGGCTTCAGTATCATGAAAAAAGCGATCAAAACAAAAGAAACCATCAGTATGTTCAATCATCCAGGAATTATTATCTGTGCGCCATTCATGAATGCCAATAATGACGTTATCGGACTGATTAATATCGAAAAAGTCCCAAAAATGAAATTGAATCCGCAAACTGTCCGAATGACAACTCTGATTGCCCAACAATGTGCCGCAGCCATCCAAAATGCATCCGCATATGAAGAAACCAAAAAGCATCATATTACTGATGATATTACCGGTGCGTTAAAATTTGATTATTTTAAACAGCGCCTTGATGAAGAATTACAGAGAAGTCGAAGATATAAATATACATTTAGTATTGTGACATTCGAAATAATGGATTACAATAAATTTCACAAAAGTGTTCGTGCAGATTTAAGGTTGGCAATAACGACAATTGTATTTACAAGAATCAGAGGGGTTGACCTTTTGTTTTTGGATGACAAACCGCATCGGTTTCTTTTGTTTCTTCCAAATACACCCTATGTGGGTGCACAAGTGGTCAAATCAAGGATTGGAGAATATATTGATACATTTGGTTTTCAACCTTATCCCAAATCTGATGCGCCCCTTAAAATTGATATTCAAATTGTTGAATATTCTGATAAAATGAATGGATATGCGGATATTTTTCCATCATAGGAATTGTATAAAATTTTTTTCTTGAACCCTGTAAACTTTTTCGCTACATATTCAAGAATATTTGCGAATAATAAAGGAAAACATATCATGAAAAATGTTGTAATAACCGGCACTGAATTTTTTTGGGGGAAACGCTTACTGCAAAACCTAATAATTGATGATTGCATACAATCGATATTGGCATTAGACACCAAAAGGCCAAACATTCAAAGTGAAAAATTGACATCCGCAAGAATGAGTTATAAACCCCCATTTCATTTTGAATGGGCTGATTCTTTAGAACGTTCAAAGGCTGATACCCTTTTTTTATGTCCATTTTCAGTGGATTACTGTTATCATGATAATCATGCCAGTCATTTGAGCGGTGTTCAAAATTCATTACGAATATTACGAAAAGCCCTTGAGTTGCAAATACCAAACATTGTCGTTTTGTCATCCTTTTTGATATATGGCGCCAGATGGGAAAATCCGGCCTATATTATTGAAGATCATTTGTTATTGGGAGATCGAAACTACCAGCATATTCGAGGTTTGATTGAGCTTGAAGAAGCCTGCCTGGCAGCCATTGCCTCATCACCATCCCGCTCGAATATTACGATTTTACGCATTGTAAATGCAATGGGACCAAACGTACAAAACAGCTTATCGCGCTATTTGGATTACCCAATTATACCAACCTGCCTGGGCTTTGACCCTCCACTTCAATTAATCTATGAAGATGATGTTATTAATGCGATGATTTGGGCTGCAAATCATCCCAAAACAGGCGCATTTAATATTGCTGCGGATGGCTATCTCACCTTAAAAGAAATATGTGCCATGCTGAACAAGCAGACAGTACCCATATTTCATGGCTTAATGCGTATTGCTGGTTCAGGTCTTTGGAAATCAAGGTTGTCTGAATTTTCACCCGCGTTTTTATCCATGCTTAGATACCGATTGATTCTTGATCTGACGCGTTCCAGGGAAGTGTTAAAATTTCAACCTGAATGGCATATTCGAAATGTGGTGATGTCAAATTCATCTTCCCTATCTCCTTGCGCCGCCTTGCCAAAATCTTTATCTTAAAGTCTATATATCAAATTATCAGACGTTATCAGATGAACAACATGAAACATCCTGGCTTAAAAGAAAGGAGCAATCAATGAAAATACTGGTTTGTGTAAAGCAGATTCCTGAAAATTTAAAAAATATGCAAATCAATTCCCTGGGAACTGGCATTCAAATGTTTCAAAATGAAAAATATCGATTGAACCGATTTGATGCTCATGCTGTTGAAGCTGCAGTCGTGATAAAGGAACAAATGCCGAATACCTCAATAGATATTGTCACTGTTGGCCCATCATTTTCAGATGCCATTGTCAGGCGGGCAATGGGAATGGGAGTGGATAATGGTTTGATTATTCAAGTTGAACCCGAATCCTACCTGTCTCCATCAACCATATCAGCGCTCCTGGCCAAAATTGCAGCACAGGGGGAATATGATTTAATACTGACTGGCATTATGAGTGAGGATGAAATGAATGGTCAAACCGGTCAAATGGTGGCTGCGAGATTAAATATTCCAGCTATTTCAGGTGTGGTTCATATCGAGATTTCAGATCAAACAATTGGGGTCATTCGTGAACGTGAAGGCGCTATTCGCGAGCATTTAGTCGTTAACCGACTGGATATCAAAGGAATTGTCCTGACCATTCAGGCTGGGATTAACCAGCCGCGATACCCCGGGCTTTCCGCTTTATTGACAGCCAATTCAAAAGAACTGATGATTATTGATGGGAAAAAATTATTGTCAGACATTTGTCAAAATGATCAGTCAATTATTGAAATTCACAAAGCCGCTAAAATTCGACAGGGCAAATTTATTGAAGGGTCTATTGATGAAAAAGTGAAGCAATTCCTTGATATTATGAAGGAAAAGGATGTTATCATATGAAAACAAAAATATTAATTATTGCTGAACAAATAGAAACAAAGGTGTCTATTTTTGCGAAAGAACTGGTTCAATGTGCGTTTGAAATCAATAAAATGATTCCGGTTTCAGTTCATGCCATTTTAATCGGTGAACATCTTGATAAAGCAGCAAATTATTTTGTAGAAAATGGCATTCAGGTGACATCAATTGAGTTATCAACAGTAAAAGAAATGATAAAAGCAAGCCATTTGGATATGATTTTGAACATCATAGAACCCATCATTGACAAAGAAACCTCCTCAATTATTATAACAGGACAGAACTCTTTTTCTATGGCATTTCTGCCGCAATTGGCGATTCATCTGAATGCATCGTGTATTACAGGAGTAAAAAAAATTGCCCAAAAAGACAATAAAATCATTTATACCCGCTACATTTGTAATGGAAAATTTGAGTCTCAGGTTGTTTCTAAAAAAAAGATAACAGCCATCAGTGTTTTGCCTGGTGTTTTTAAAGTCCAGAAAATGAAAGCAGTCAAACCTGGCACTCAAAAACAGATGAACGTTCCCACAAAACTGACAATACCCATAAAACGTCAATCAATTTCACGACCGCCTGATACAGAATCAAACTTTGATGAGGCTGATGTTATTGTCGCCGCTGGACAGGGAATTGGAGAACTGGAAAACATTGAAGAATTAAGACGATTTTCCAAAAAATTCAAAAGAGCAACGATTGCTGGATCAAGGCCATTAATTGATAGAGGGTGGCTGCCTTATAAATATCAGGTTGGCATCACAGGAAAAACAGTTGCACCATTCATTTATATTGCCTGTGGCATTTCTGGCTCCAGTCAACATATTGCAGGCATGGGAGGTTCGGAATATATTGTTGCCATAAATTCAGACCCGAATGCGGCAATTTTTAATGTTTCTGATCTTTTTATTGTGGCGGATATTATGGAATTTATTCGCGCTTTTGTTTGATCTTTTCTTGTGTAGAATGTATGAGCGAATTGCATAAAATGAAATCATCGTTAATTTTTTTCGTATACCTATAGCGCTCAGATAAAGTACCCAGATCTTGCTCAGTTAAATTCCCCATTTTATTAACAGCAAAATCAAAATAGTTTCTGGTTGATCTTAAACAAGATTATTAATATTCATATTTAATGTTTACTTATTAGGAATACTCGAAAAATAAGTTCCCCATTTACTTATGTGCCAAGAACGTGTAGGGGCGAACCTTGTGTTCGCCCATCGTACATAGGAACGAAAGCGTTATTAGTTCGAGGGCGAACACAAGGTTCGCCCCTACATCGGGCTGGCAAATAAGAAAATGAGGATCTTATTATCAGAGATTTCCTAAGTGATATATCTCATGAACTTCGGTCACCCCTTGAGCAACCTGATCAATTGTGGTAAATTCTTTTCATATTTTTGATCATTCATAAAATTTGCAACCAGTGTTTCTTGTAAACGCAAAAGTTTTCTTCTCAAGTAAGAACAATATTTACCAGTGTCTGACAATCCGGACAACGACAGGAATCAAGATTATTTTTCTGAATACGAAATCCGAACCGATCAATCAAAAGCGCTCCACACTTATGACAGAACGTGCTTTCACCGCGATCACCAGGAACATTACCGGTAAAGACGTAGTGAAGGCCTTCATCCATACCAATTTTTCGAGAACGTTGTAAGGTTTCAATGGGGGTTGAGGGTCGATCTTTGAGTCGATAGGTGGGATGAAATCGACTGAGATGCCAGGGGGTATCTGGCCCCAATTCTTTGACAATAAATTGTGCCGCTTGTTTGATTTCGTTGGGATCATCATTCAAACCAGTCACAACCAGGGTCGTAATTTCTACGAATACATCATTTTCTTTTAAGCTGACAAGGTTTTTTAGGACTGGCTGAAGTTTCCCGCCGCAGTATTTTGTATAAAATTGATTGTTGAACGATTTTAAATCAATATTGGCAGCATCCAGCCAGGGGCCAATTGTTTTAATTGCATCCTTTGACATATAGCCATTTGATACAAATATATTTTTTAATTTTTGCTCATGGGCTTTTTGCGCTGTTTCCAATGCAAACTCAAAGTATATGGTAGGTTCTGTATATGTAAAGGAAATGCTTTTACAGCGATTGTTTATGGCTGTTTGAACCACCTGTTCTGGAGATAGCGGTATTCCAGTAATTTGTCCTTGATCAACAGGCATTTGAGCAATATTTGCATTTTGACAAAATCGACATTTAAAGTTACATCCGACAGTTGCGACTGAATAACTTGTTGAGCCGGGTAAAAAATGAAAGAGCGGCTTTTTTTCAATGGGATCGACATGTTCTGCAACAATTCGGTCATATACATGCGTATACAATACGCCATTTTTGTTTTGTCTTACATGACATATTCCAAATCGTCCATTTTGGATCGTGCATTCATGATTGCACAGGAAACATCTTACCGCTTTGTCTTTCAAGGTTTCATAGAGCAGCGCTTCTTTCATATTGCACCCGCCAGAGCTTCATTGTTTTTTTCAGCCTTCATGTCCAAGGGGCGTAGTCGAAAAGAAGGCACAAGTATGACAGAAATCCCCATAAAAGTACCAAAAGGACATCGTTGAAGAAATGTACATCGATCAATAAAATCACCAAACATATTGTCCGCACCTTCTCCCGGTTGGCCAATGGTTTTCCATTCCATGGGCACCTTACCTAATACTGATTTCAAATGCCGCTTGATTTCACTGCTGGTATACAATTGAAAGGATTTTTCATCGACCTGTGGAAACATGTCTTTTATTTGAATCATGACATCTTTGATCGCAAATTTATTCCAAATGCCGATAAACAATCGATCCTTTGTGACCCGAGCGGCTTCTTCAAGAGCGATTTTGTAATCTTTGCAAAGTTCCAATGTATTGACCATGATTGAAATATTGAAACTATTGTCATCAAAAGGCAGAGATTCCGGTTCACCCAGATGAAGATCAACCCGATTTCCCAAATTTCTTTCAGCCGCATCCACCATGTCCTGGGATGAATCAATACCAGTAACAGTCAATCCACGTTCCAGGAACTTAAAGAGTCGTTGTCCTGTGGCGCATCCGATCCCCAATACATGTTCACCACGTACAGGTTGAATCATATCGAACATTAAACGATTTTCACGCTCAATAATCTTTCGGTTATCAGGATGCCTGTACCAGTCATCAAAAGATTGCGCATCTATATCGTTGAAATTATGTGTTATCATAATGTCTTTTCTCCAGTCTGGTCTGATTCAGACCGAGATTTATAAATAATGAATAAAGTAACCTTCACCTTTCCCCTTTATATGCGGTGAAAAAAAATGCCCGACAGCAGTTGCAAATGTTCGTGTGTTGATCGGCTTGGTAATATAACCCGAACATCCAACTTCTAAAGCGGCATCATTATCGTCTTTCATCGCATGGGCTGTTAAAGCAACGATGGGGATATTTTTTGTTTTGTCATCTTTTTTCAGCACACGCGTGGCTTCGATGCCATCCATGCCAGGCAAGGCAATATCCATAAGAATTAAATCCAGTTGTTCGGTGTTGCGTGCTATTTGAATACCATCTTCTGCGTTTTCAGCTTTTAAAACGTTGTATTCAGCTATTTCCAGAAGATCAGTGGCCATCTCCATGTTCATTGGATTATCTTCGATAATTAATATGGTTTTTTGTTTCATAATATCAGTCCTTTATTCAAATATAATGGAATCCAAAACGAAAATATTTTCGAAATGGGAACTTATTTTCGAACTGTCCTTAATCCCTCGTATGACCAGGAAGGGTATATGTCGTACAATTGCCTGTGGAACATGTTCTTGTTTGTGAACTGACACCCGCAGGCTGCCCTCCCTGACCCATTGCATAACTGGTTTTACTGAGAACTCGTTCAAACTCTTCAGATGAACATTTTGAGCATTTCATTTCTACAGTATCATTGGAATTCATGACAAGAATTTCAAAAAATTCGTTACATTTGTTACATTTAAATTCATAAAGCGGCATTGTTATCCTCTTATTAATGATAATTTGTTATTTAGACTTTAAGATAAAGATTTTGGACTGCGTTGGCGCTTCGTCGATGTACTATAGTACTATCTCCTTGCGCCGCCTTGCCAAAATCTTTATCTTAAAGTCTATAGTATAGCGATATTCCTTTGTAAAATCAAAATATTTTTACGTATTAATTGCGATTGACCTTTACAGAAAATTTTTTTAAAAAATAAGATGGATGATAGGTCATCTTTGCCTTTCTCAAGCCTGGATCACCTAAATCCTGCTCACGATTCACCCACTGAAAGCCATTGGCATCATGAGATAAAAACAACTGATTAATGGCCTGATACGCACCTTTATACATTGGGCATCCTTTTTCAAAATGAATGATAATCATATCATCAGAAAAATATTCGGCAACTGTGTAAGCAGTAATTAATTGATTTACAAAAATAACGCCCCCACAAATATTATCAAAAGAGCGATAGGCATCTAAAACGTTCGCTATGGCATTATTTTCTGAGGCCAACGTTTTGTCAGATTCGCAATCTCTCCAGGTACACCAGTCTTCCTGCATGGCCAGTGCTTCATCAGTACGCTCAACATTCAATGAGAAATATTGATAATCATATTTTTTAAGAAACTGATTCAATAGATTTTTTTTCTTATGATACCGATTTCCCTTGAGATGAATCAGGTCTGTTGCTGAATAGACATAATCCCAATGATCACGTTCTTCAACAATGTCTAGCGATACGTCACCGACATTTTTCCAGATATCCAGAAGTTTTTCAGGAATGCGTGTAAATGATACAGGCAAGTTCATTTGTTGAAACATGGATTGCCAGTCCACATGATGCCAATTTCCAACAGGTGCCCAGAAAAGCGGTTCAGGTTGTTTTTGCTTGAGCCAGATCAGTTGATCGGTAAATGACCATGTGAGCTGATACGCCTCAGACCATCCACTAATATTTACAAAGCTGTAATCCGATGTTTTTTCTGGCATTTTTGATAAATAGTCCATGTACGTGTTTTGCTTGTTGAGCGAGACAGGTTCTTCGCTAGAAAACATATTTTCTCCTACTAGACTTTAAGATAAAGATTTTGGACTGCGTTGGCGCTTCGTCGATGTACTATAGTACTATCTCCTTGCGCCGCCTTGCCAAAATCTTTATCTTAAAGTCTATATATAATAACATTATTCTTTGGGAAACTGCGATGAATAAAATAGGCTAAATTTGCCTTCACTTTCCCGAATCATCAGACATTCAGTATCCGGAATCTCGTTAACCAATTGAATGCCAGCCTCAGTTCCCATAACCATGAGCGCTGTTGCCAAGCCATCCGCAAAAGTACATTGATCAGAAATAACAGATACACTAACAACGCCATTGTTCACTGGCCGACCTGTTTTGGGGTCAATGACATGAGAATAGCGCTTTTTACCATCAATAAAATAATTTCGATAATCTCCGCTTGTTGCGATTGCTTTATCTTGCAAAGATATTGCTAAATAAACATCGTTAACATTAGCATCAATTTGCGGTTTGTTAATTCCGACACGCCAGGGGGATCCATTTATTTTTGTACCTTTGCCAAAAACCTCTCCACCAATTTCAACGAGATAATTATTAATGTCATGTTTCTCCAAGACCACTGCAATTTGATCCACACCAAATCCTTTGGCAATTGATGCCAGATTCAATTCAAGGTCAGGTATTCTTTTTTGGAGATGATGATCTGTGATCATTATGTTTTGAAATCCTACCTGTTTCAAGCTTTGTTGTATTTGGGTATCATCCGGTTCTTGCTGTTGATGTTTCGTATGTCCGAATCCCCATAAATTCACAATGGGTTTAACAGTGCCATCCCAGGCACCATGGGTCATCGTATGTAATTTTTGAGCCTGCTTCATTACCTGAAAAAAGGAATCCGATATTTCCAATGATTTATGGATATCTTTCAATTGGTTAAAGGTAGATATTTCACTCTTTGCATCAAAAGTGGACATGCTGTGATTAACAGCTTGCAATGCTTCGGTAATTGCAGTCTTCAAGTTTTGATGATCAAAAAACAGACCCACATTATACTTAATATGATATGATGTCCCCATGGTTCGACCCGATATCAGAAATTCACGCTGATAATGGCAGCCCACAAAAAGCAATGCAACAAGACATTGTGTTAAAATATATTTAGCAATCCTTGAATGGGGTCGAATAACCAGGATACTGCACATGGAAATCCTCCTTTTTCAGCATGTATGGAATAATCAATGTCAAAAGAATTGTTTTTAATGGCACAATTGGGATAATACGTTTGAATATCAATAATTACACGCTGATTGTCTGCATTGGAAATTGTCAGAAATGAAGGTATCGTATAATTTTTATACGTTTTATAATGATCGAAAGTCAATTTATAAATCAATCTGTTGAAATTATTGTATTTTTCAACCGACCGGACTCGCGTTGTGTTTTCATCAAAAAAAATGATTTGTCTTGTTTTTTTGATTATACCTTCTGAGAGTACCAAAACTTTTTGATTTGATAAGGTATCAAAACTGGCATTCATTTTATTTGTGATAGGCAATTGTCCATGAAGACAGGCAATTAATTCGTGAGGTTGAATTTGTATTGGAAGTGCTTGTTTCAGCAAAAATGCGCCGGGTCGGGTATATACCGGTCTGTCTAAATACTGACTGTTTAAATAAATCTGATCATTGTTACAAATGAGTTGAAAAGGTGATCCGATCACACCAAAAGGCGTTAACATCTCTGCACGCAATTGATGCATTTTTTGTGAAATAAAGGCAATACGTTCGTTTACCTGGAATTCAAACCCTCTGGTTGATAATTTGGCAATCCCTTTACATGATACCAACAGGTCATTGGTATCTGCAATACGATTCAAACATTGGCTTGCAGTTTCACCATCACGAATCTGCGGTACATGAAAAATGGTACATCCCTGGATCGCTATGGCTGTGAGACAAATAAGAAAGCTAGTTTGTATTCGCATTAATCTCATTAAGTTTATTTTCTTGTCCATTTTTAGATTGATTGGTTGAATAAATATTTTGAATTTTCTTTTCAATGGATTGACGATTTTTTGCTTCTTTTTGAAATTTCAAAGCCTTTTCGTAGTAATTCAGGGCAATGTTGAGTTGATTCAACTTAACATAAACATCCCCCATATGTTCAAGAATAATAGGATCATTTGGAACAAGGGTAATGGCTTTGTTTAAAAATGTTTCTGCTTCGTCATATTGTCCCCGCTTAAAATATACCCACCCCAAACTGTCCATGATATAACCATCATTGGGTTTTTGTTTAAGTGCTTTTCGAATTAAGACTTCAGCCTCCTCTAAATGAATGCCTGTATCTGCATAGGTATAGCCCAGATAGTTAAGGGCATTGGCATTATTTGGATGTAACGCAATCACCTGTTTCATTTGATCCATCGATTTTTCTTTTTTTCCCCATTTATCATACACCACGCCAAGACGAAACAAAAGTTTGTAATTGGTTTCATCAAAAGAAAGCCCTTCTTTGAATGTCTGCTCTGCCTGTTCATATGCCAAAGACTCCTCATGAATAGAGCCAAGGAATAAATATAGTTCTGAATCATCTGGATTTTTTGCGATCAACCGCTCTATCAGTAGCACTGCCTGACTGAAATCTCTTTTTTTCTGAAATAAATATGCCATACGAAGGACCGCATTCTCAAAATATTCAGATGCCTCATCAATTTTTTGGTATGATTCCAATGCCTCGGAATCCTTTTGGTCTTCTTCATAATGGATACCCAGATAATAATGTATGCCATTTAATCGGGGCATTTTTTTCTGAAGTGTTTTCAGGGCAAATATTGCAACATCGTGCTGCTTATTATCGTAATAATGCGCAGCAATTTTTTTAATCAGTTGCGGGTATTTTTTTAATTTATTTTCTATTCCAAGAAAAGCGCTTCTGGCTTTTTTTAAATACTTTTTCTTAAAGTAGTAGGAGCCAAGCTCAATTCTTGCTTGAATGTTATCTGGATCTTTTTTCAATATGGTTTTAAAAGATCTGATAACATTTTTGGATTTATTTTGTTTTATATAAATATGGGCCAACTCAAATAAAGGCTGAAGTGTTTTAGGAGACAATTTGCATACTTTTTTGAAATGCTTGACAGCAATATCAAGATTGTCTTGCTGTTTTTCAATTTGTCCCAGAAAATAATATGCAACATGAGATTCGGGATTCAATTTAATTAAACGATGATAAATGTTTTTGGCTTCATTTAAATGATTACTTTTTTGATACAGTTCAGCAATAAGCAAATAGATATTTTCTTTGTCTGGCTGTATTTTTAAAGCAGTTTCATATGATGCAATGGCTTTATCCATATCATCCATTGCCTGATAAATTCCGCCCATAAGTAACCACGTATCAAAATGATCAGGCGATTGTTTTGTAATATTGTCAAGCATTTTTAAGGCTTTTGAATATTCTTTTTCCTTGATATACGCATTTGCCAATTCTTTTTTTAAAGAAATCGTGTCATCCATTTGTAATGCTTTTTCTAAATGGCTAATATACTGGTCAAAGTTTTTATCATGTTTATTTAATTGCGATTCCATAAAGTGATAATATGCATTACCAGGAAGGGACAAAGGTTTGCTTTTTTCTACAACAGGCTTCTCAATAAACGTCTTGGTGTTTTTTGTTTGAGTATCGTATGTACTGCAGGAAGTGAGCATGATCAACACCATGCTCACAACAAATAATCTATTCAAACTACGTGATTGCGTCACAATAAAACTCCTTAATAATCGGATTCAAAACTGCCATTAAATGAATCAAAATCTTTAATTTCTCTTGTAAAATATTCTTTCATTTTTTTTATCACATTTTTTTCAACTTGACGAACGCGTTCACGTGAAATGCCATAATTGTCTCCAATTTCCTGAAGAGTTATGGGGGTGTCAGAAAAAATTCGATTGTCAAAAATGAGTCTTTCACGTTCATTCAATTGAATACGAAATTCAGAAACTTTTGAACGTAAGATGCTTTCCATCTCTTTTTTTGCGACCTGACTTTCAGCAGATTGTTCTGATGCTGCCAAAAAATCAATTCGTTCAGTGTCTGATTCGTTTTTTAATGGTGCATCTAATGATAAATCATTACTATTGAGTCGTTGATCCATATCAACGATTTCACGTTCGGTAACCCCGAGTCTTTCAGACAATAAATTGGGCTTTGGATCAAATCCCTGTTCAATGAGTTTTTGTTTTTCTTTTTTTAATTTGAAGAACAATTTACGTTGGGCCTGTGTGGTGCCAATTTTAACCAGACGCCAATTATCCATAATAAATTTCAATATATATGCTTTAATCCAAAAGGATGCATAATAAGAGAATTTAACATTTTTATAAGGATCAAATTTTTTGACCGCCTGCATTAAGCCAATATTCCCTTCCTGAATCAAGTCCAACAGATTTTGCATCCATATCCGCTGAAATTCCATTGCAATCTTTACAACCAGCCTCAGGTTTGATGCTGTCAATCGATAAGCAGCGTCAGGGTCTCCATCTTCCTGTACACGTTTTGCCAAGGCAATTTCTTCTTCACGTGTGAGAAGTTCATATCTTGAAACCTCAGCCAGATAGCGTTGAAGTGGATCATATTGAACCAGCGCATTATCTTTTGATTTTTTTAACACAACTGCTTTTGTTTTAGGCTTTGTTTTTGATTTGGTATTACTTTTTTTTGCCATAGTTTTTGCCTTATATTTTCAGAAATTTATTTTGATTCATTTTTTTATAGACAGGAATCAAATCTTATGATAAATATCGAATAATTTTTAAGCGCCTGTAGCTCAGTTGGATAGAGCAACGGACTTCTAATCCGTAGGCCGCAGGTTCGAATCCTGCCAGGCGCATATAAATTGTAATTAACATTATAATTCGGTAACGTCAAGCCCATAACTTACAAAAACATATCGTAATATTCTTTTCAAGAATCAGGCCATTTCAAAATAATACCTTTGGTATCAATTCAATCGCAGCAAGTCATCTGAAGTCAATGCCACGACATCATCAATACAATCAGTGTCAGTAAACAACATAACGAGACGATCAATGCCCATAGCGATTCCTGCTGTTTCAGGCATTTGATCCAAAATATCTAAAAAAGAATGAGGTACAGGATAGATCGTTTTACCAAATGATTTTCTTTCATTTATTTCCAGTTCAAACCGGTGCTTTTGTTCTACTGAATCACACAACTCTGAAAACGCATTGGCCAACTCATGCCCGCCAATGTATAATTCAAAACGTTCTGCAATATTTGAGTTGTCTGATTTCAAACGTGCTAAAGCAGCCCTTTCTTTAGGATAATCGTACAGAAAAATTGGGTCGGTTCCCAAAGCAGGCTCAATTTCATAGACCATCATTTCATCGAATCTCTCTTTTTCAATGGCCTGTCTCATTGTCGTGCTTGCATAGGCCTTGAAAGCATCCTCAACAGTTATGCGCTGCCAGGGACATGTCAATGAAATGAATTTTTCCTGATATCTCAAACAATCATTGTGCTTTAAATCACGTGCAACCTTACAAATTAATTGCTCACATACGTTCATCAAATCAAAGTAAGTGGCATTGGTGCAATACCATTCCAGGAGTGAAAACTCTGATAAATGGCTGTCACTCCTTTCATTGGCACGAAAACAAGGACATATTTGAAAGATGCGCGGCAAACCTGAGGCAATAATTTTTTTCATGTTTAGTTCAGGGGATGTTTGAAGATACCAGTTTTCAGTGCAAATGCTGTCTATAAAAGCTTCAGGTATGGGAGCCGGTATTCGGCATGGAGTGGTTACTTCAATATAGTTATTTTTTAAAAAAAAGTTGCGAATGCTCGTTATTAGTTTTGAACGAATTTTTAAGCGTTCGTGTTTTGATGTCAGCCAATGTAAGGATTCTGGATTTTTTTTCATTGATAAATCTATTTTGTTGACTGGCAGTGTTATTACTTGACAACTGCGCATATTTATTATACAAATTAAAATTTTGTAAAAATTATCTTATCCAAAAAAGGGAATTATGTCAATGAGAATTAGATCATTAGCAGCTTTGATAAGCATTGTTTTTTTTATTTCTATACTCAATGCGTGTTCTTCAAAATTTCCAGATCATGACATGCTTGAGGATGATTTGGAAAAAGGAATGAACTGGAAACCTTTAGCCGATAGTCTGTCTGTGAATTCGGTCGTTGAACTGGTAAATTTTCAAATTAGAAATTCTTCAATTTCTTGTAATGAGACCTGTGAAAGTATCCTTGAATTCAGAGGAAAGGTTCGTACCATTGATACATTTTTTTATTCCTCCCAATATAAGGGTGTTTATCATGAAATACCTGAATGGGGTTTGGGAAACAAACAGGCATGGCGTCGTGCCAACCGAGGCCAATACCTTGATTTTTCAGGAAAAGCGTATTACGACCTGTATGAAACCGGTTGGAAAATTCGTCAGTTTGATGCGCCTGTTTTGAATAGCCGCAAAGAAAAAGTGGTCAAGTTTTATATTCCAAAAATTGTCTTAAAACAAGATACATCATTATTTTGACAAAAAACATGTCTAATTTAAGTGACTACTAAGTGTCAGGTTTACAGAAACCAATTTTGAAACGCCTTTTTGCTCCATTGTAACACCAAACAGAATATCAGCAAATTCCATACTTCCCTTATTATGTGTCACCATTATTATTTGAGATTGTTCCCCAATGATTTTTAGTAACCGGTTAAAGCGCCCGACATTAGCTTCATCAAGAGGTGCGTCAATTTCATCCATCACGCAAAAGGCTGCCGGGCGGATTAAGAATATGGAAAAAATAAATGCAATTGCTGACAATGCTTTTTCTCCACCAGAAAGTAAGGTCAGACGTGTCAGGCGTTTGCCCGGAGGATGGACCATAAATTCGACACCGGTTTCAAGAGGTTTTTCCGGGTCTGTCATCATCAGTTTGGCAGATCCGCCCTGAAATAACTGGGGAAACACTTCATTCAGTTTTTCATTTATTTGATTAAACGTATCTACAAATCGTTCTCTACAGATTTTGTTGATTTTACGAATGACCTTGTTTAAGTCTGAAACTGCTGTTTTTAAATCATCCTGCTCTCTGGACAAAAACTCGAAACGTTCTTCCAGCTTTTTGTATTCTTCAATTGCATCCATGTTCACCGCACCAATTTGATTAACTTTTTTACGACAACTGGATAATTCTTTATCAATTTCTGTCAAGGGCATCTTTCTTTCTGGTTCAAAATCTTTTTGGATCTCTTCAAGCTCCTGGTCAAAACGTTCATTGATTCGGGCATCTATGTTTTCCAATTTGAGTTTTCGTTGGGATTGTTCTAATTCCAAGGCCTGAATTTTTTGTTGTGTTTGTGCCTGCGCACCTTTAATTTGCGACATGGACGCATTATTTTCTTCCATTTTTTTGGCAATTAAATCAAATTCAGCCTGAGATTCAGACAGGCTTTCCTCCAGTTGTTTGATTTCATTTCTTCGTACTTTGAGGTATTCATCAGATTCTTCAATCTGTTTTTTTAGCGTACCAATTTGACGCGTTCTTTCTCGAATATCTTCATCCAATTGTTTTTCGCGTTCTAATCCTTCATTTTCAAATGTTTGAAGTCTTCGCAACGTACTGACCTGACTTTCAAGTTGGGCAGAAATATTTGTAGCATCTAATTTGTAATCCATCACTTTTTGCTGATATGATTCCATTTTTTCAGTATGTTTGGTCAGTTCAGTTGACGTTTGTGATATGGTTTTTTGTGTATCTTCAATTTCTTTGGTGACATCATTCAATGCCTGGTCACTTTTGGAAATTTCTTCATTAATGGCAGTTTCTTCTCCTGAAAGTTTTTTACATTCATCACTCAAAAAATCCAGATTGCGGCGGGCATGCTTCAAGTCTTCTTCGAGTCGATACAACTTTTTCTCTGATTCAATTTCATTGTTTTTCTGTGTATTCAACGCATGGGATTGCCTTTGCAAATTGATTTCAAGTTCTTTCAGTTCGTTTTCCAAATTTTGTTGGGCGAGTTTTGCATTGATCAATTCGTCTTCAATTTCTCGCAATTGTGCTTCAAGTTGTTTAACTTCCTGCTTTTTGGCAATAATGCCCTCAGTCTTACTTCCACCAATAAAAATACCATTTTCAGATATAATTTCACCCGATTGCGTTACCACACGACAGTCAGGATAATCTTTCCAGGCTTTTATTCCAGTTTCTATATCCTTTGCAACAAGCACTTTGCCCAAAATACGTTCAATGGATTCTTCAAACCCATCTTTTATGGAAATACACTCCAACAGGGGCTTTACAGATTGTTTGAATTGTTTTGGCCATTTTGTTTTGGATAGTTGCTTATCGATCTTTACAGGTAAAAAACCACTTCTGCCCGCATTGTTCGTTTTTAGATAATCCATTGAATCAATACCAGTTTCTGAATCTTTAACAATGACAAACTGAAGGGCCTCACCAAGAGCCACTTCAAGTGCTTCCTCATAATACCGAAATGGTTCAACAACATCAACAATCAGAGATAAAATCCGGTCATCAACCTGCTGACGTGCCATAATTGCTTTAATACCACCTTTGAACCACTCATGATTTTCATCCATTTTTTTAAGTGTATGATATTTGGATTTAATTTTACTGCGACTGATATCCATATTTTGAACTTTTTTAACCTGCTGTGATAATTGATGTCTTTTTTTGTCCAATTGATCCCGCAAATCATCAATGACCAATTCCATTTCAGCATTTCGTTCTTTGAGTTGTTCAAATTGTTCTTGAGCAGCATTTAATTTGTTTGTTAATTCAGTAACCCTGCGTTTGGCTTGTATCTCTTCAGACCTTGCTCTTTGAAAACGTTCATCAAGTGAGGCCTTACTTTGTGTGGCATTTTTTTGAGCATTCTTGAATCGGGCTTCCTGCGCCAATAAATCCATGAGGCTGCCTTTTGAGGTTTCCAGCCTGTTGTTCAATTTATCCAAATCATCACGCATATCCTGAGAGATTTTTTCTTCTTCCCGAATGCGCTTTTTTATGTCTTCCTGTTCCTGTGTCAAATGTTCTTTTTCCTCACTGACACGTTCCATTTCAGCAGTGATCTCAAAATTTCTTTGTTTCTGATCTTTTTGAGTGTTTTCAAGGTTGATAATTTCCTGTTGTAAACGTTCGAGGTCTTTTTGACCATGAGATTGATCATTTTCCATTTTGTCGATGCGTCGTTGAAGATCAAATTGTCTGGCCCGTTGCTCTGCAATTTTATTATCTTTAACCAGACGTTCGCGCTGAATGCTTTCTATGGCATCATTTAATTCCTGAAGTCTATTTTCCTGTTCAGTCCCCTGATTACGTAGTGATTCCAAAAGATTATCAGTTTTTAAAATATTTTTTTGAATGGTTTCTTTGCGAATAATTGATGCTGAAACATCCAGATAATAAACACGTTCTTGAAGTTTACCAAAACGCTCGGCTTTTTCAGCCTGGCGCTGAACACTTTTCATTTGCTTAGTGACTTCATCAACAATATCTTTCACACGAAGAAGGTTTTGGTTGGTTGAATCAAGTTTTCGGAGGGCTTCTTTTTTTTGATATTTATAGCGCATAATGCCGGCAGCTTCTTCGATAAAAATGCGTCGTTCATCAGGGCCAGCTTCAGTAATGGCGCCAACATTATTCTGCTGAACAATCGCATACGTGCGGGAGCCCATTCCACTGCCCATTAACAGGTTTTGGATATCCTTAAGACGTGCCGGCTTTTTATTGATAAAATATCCACTTTCTCCTTTTCGATTCAAACTTCGGGTAATAACAATATGTTTATGCTCTTTGTATTCTTCAGGACATTGGTCGTTATCATTGATTAACGTTAAGGAGACTTCCGCTTTATTTGAAGGTGCCCGCGTTTCAGTTCCAGCAAAAATGACATCATCCATAGATTTACCGCGAAGCTGGCGGCTGCTTTGTTCACCCATAACCCATCTGAGTGCATCCAGGATGTTGCTTTTTCCACAACCATTTGGGCCAACAATTCCTGATACACCAGGTGGAAACTGAATTTTTGTTTTATCGCAAAAGGATTTAAAACCGGATAAATCAAGTTGTTTGAGTTTCATGTTGATATTTTGAAAATCATTCTGAATTACAGAGTTTATTTTGGAAAGATTGAAAAATAAACGCCCCAATCGTTATGATTTATAGTGCTTTCCTTGATTGATTTTTCGAAAATGCAATAAATACTTGGCAGACCGCAGAATGTCAAGAGAATTTTAGTCTCAGCCTTCGAAAAAAACCGGAAACGCGCCTATTGTCCGACTTACTTATTATTATTACCCATTCTCAACTTTTTCGAATCATTAATAATCAAATACAAGCATGGTATCAAAATAAGCGTAATCGCTGTCGCAAATACAATACCAAAGCCCAGGGAAATAGCCATTGGAATTAAAAACCTAGCCTGACGAGAGGTTTCAAAAATCATCGGAGCCAATCCTCCGAATGTAGTTAATGTAGTCAGCAGTATGGGGCGGAATCGTTTTAATCCCGCAGTCAGGATGGCTTCATGAGGCGATAACCCTTTTTTGACGTGCCGATTGGCAAGCTCAATAAACACAAGGGAGTCATTGATCACAACTCCAGAAAGCGCAACCACTCCAAACATGCTTACCACGCATAAACTGTATCCCATGAGAAAATGCCCCCATATCGCCCCTACAACTCCAAAAGGTACGGCTGTTATCACTATGAATGGCTGAACATAACTGTTAAATGGGATGGCCAGCATGGCAAAAATGACCATTAAGGCAAACAAAAGTCCAGAAATCAACCCTTGCATGCTTTCTCGCTGATCTGCCTGCCTTCCCTCAAATTGATAGGTGAGTCCATCATATTTTTGAAGCAGATCTGGCAGAATGGATTGCTTTAAAGATGATAGAACCATTGAAGTTTGACTTCTCGGACGCACATCAGCTTCAACCATTACCAATCTTCGACCATTTTTACGATCAATTTTTGTATACGCATGACCGCGTTTAAAAAAAACAGCATCCCTGAGCGGCATTTCTGTGCCATCAGGTATCTGTATGATCATTTCTTCGAGATAATACTCAGAGGATCTTTCTTCAAGGGGCAAACGAACAATAACTTTAACTTCACTTCTGGATCGTTGTTGTCGAAGCACTTCAACACCATAATACGCATATCGAATTTGACGTGCCACATCATATGGTCGCAATCCAGCATTAATTCCGGCTGGGCGCATTTGAAAATCAATTTGTTCCTTACCCGCCTGAAAACCATCATCAATATCAGTGACATTTGGATATTGATCTAAAGCCGCTGCTAACTCGGAACATGCAGCTTTTAAAACATCCATGTTGCGGTGACTCAATCCGATAGAAAGAGATGATCCGGAACCCGGTCCACCAGCATCAGATTCAAACTTGATATATTCAATTCCAACAAGACTTCCAACATGTGTCCGCCATTGTTTTGTAAAATCCGCAGTTGAAATAGGACGTTCATCTGGCGGTGTTAAAAATACCCATATGGTGGATTCATTTTCATTGATTCTGGCAAAAATGCCAGTAACAAGTTTTTTGCCGCCATTTTTTTGGGCAACCGCCTGAGCACTTGTAACCAGTTTTTTCTGTACTGATAATGTTTTTTCTATGGGGACCCCATAAGGCAGCGTGACTGAAACTCTTGAATAATCCGATTCCACCTTTGGAAATAACTCAAATCCCATTCGACCGCTTTTTACATAACCAAATGTTAATAGCAGAATGGCGAGACTCAGGCATAAAGTGATGTATCGATGACGAAGGCAAAAAGTCAAAGAAGGGCCATAGTATAGATGCACTCCTTTAATAAAGACCTGGCTGAAACGTTGCTGAAGCTTTTGAAAAAAACCTTTCTTTTTATCTTGTTTGCCATGGGCTAAATGAGAGGGTAAAATGTAAAGACTTTCAATGAGAGAAATTGCGAAAACACTGATAACTACAATTGGTATGCATTGAAACACCTTTCCCATAAATCCGGGTATAAAATACAATGGCAAAAAAGCGACCATATTTGTCAAAACACTGAATGTAACAGGCATGGCAATATCCAGTGCGCCTTCAATGGATGCCATCTGCCAATCCAAACCCGCCTGGCATTTCTGATAAATACTTTCTCCAACAACAATGGCATCATCAACAACAATTCCCAGTGAAACGATGAAAGCAAACATGGTGATCATGTTGACACTCATATCTATTTGGGGAAGGATAAGAAACGATCCTAAAAAAGAAATAGGAATCCCCAGGCTGACCCAAAAAGCCAGACGCGGCTCTAAAAATACAGCCAATAAAACAAAAACAAGAATCAATCCCAATAATCCATTTTTGACAAGCAAACTCAGACGTTGCTTATAAAATGTAGAGCGGTCTCTTCGTTTATCGAGAAAAAGGCCCTTTGGTAAGGTTTCGTTGATATTGATCAATTGTTTGGCCACAGCCTCAGAAACTGCAATTGGAGATTGATCTCCCACCCGATAAACATCAATACCAATGGCAGGCAATCCATTATAGGTGGCATATTGGTTGGATTCTTCAAATCCTTCTCGAATCTCTGCAATGTCTTCCAGTAATAGCATGGACCCATCTTCTGTGGTAACAACAGGGATTTTTCCAAATTCATGACATTTATCACGTCGCTCTTTCATGCGAACCAGAATATCCCCCTTGATGGTTTTTATAGAACCACCGGGTAAGTCAACAGCAGTCCTTCGAACCCTTTGGGCAATTTCTTCAAGAGTCAGTTTATATTGACGTAAAATGTGCTGTTTGACTTCAATGCTTATTTCGTAGTCTCTGGCCCCCATGAGTTCAACAAAGCTGATATCGTTTTCCATAAGCAATTGATCTCGAATATCCTCAGCTTTGGATCTCAGTACCATTTCTGTCTGATCGCCATACAATACAAGGGAAACGACATATCGTTTTCGTGATGCCATATAGACTTGCGGCACTTCAATATCGTCAGGGAACGTTGTGATACGTTCAATTTCATTTTGAATATCGCGAAGGACAGATGCATTATCCTCGCCATCAATAATTTCAATCATGACACTGGCATGAGCCTCGCTGGCTTTAGATTCAACAGACTTGATACCTTCAATCCCTTGAATGGCTTCTTCAATAGATAAAATAATACCCTGCTCAACTTCATCAGGACTTGCGCCTGGATAACTGACACTAATCACCACGCGATCCATATCAAAATTGGGAAATATTTCTTTCTTAATTTTTTGGACAAACATGAAACCGCCAATCAATAAGATAACCATTAACAGGTTGGCAGGAACAGAACGTGTGGCCATCCATGCGATTGTCCCTTTTGTTTTATTTTTGTTCATTGTTTTTTCTCTTGCGCCAGAAGTAATTGTAAGCCTTGAACAGGAGCCCCAATTTCTGAGACAATAATCAGATCTCCTGTATTAATGCCTTGCGAAATCAGAACATCTTGTGTATCTCGAAAGTCAACAGCTATCTTTTGAATATTTAAAGTCTTGTCAGGAGAAACCAGCCATACCCATTCATTTTGCCTGAGCGCTGTTCTTGGAATACGACAGGCGTTATTTCGTTTTATTCCAATTAAATTGATGGATACATATTCACCAATCAGCAATGGCGGCGATAATTTTGTGGGGTGATCGACTTTAACAATCAGTTGTGCCATATGCCCCTGTTTTTCAAGTTCTCCCAGGCATTTGATAACTTTCCCATGAACAGTATATTGATTTCGATACATTATGATTGCCTGGGATCCATTTTCTGAATTGTCATTTGGAATTTCAAGATATTTTAACCGATCCAGGGGTAAGGATACGCGAACCCAGTATGCATCAATACCAATCAATTCGACCAACACATCCTGTGTTGATATTTGTGAACCTTTTTCAATATTTTTACTTCTTACTAAGGCATTGAATGGTGCAATAATTTTAGTTCTTTCCAGCATCAACTCTGCTTTTTTCAATGAAGCTTCAGCAGCAGCGAGGTCGGCTTTTGCTTTGGCTAAATGCGGTTTTCTGAGAATTAAAGCACGATCTGCCTTAGAGTGTGATTTTTTCCTGGATTGAATCATGGACCATTCCTGGCGTGCAATATCTTGATGTCCTTGCTCCAACTGTAATGCATACCTGGCCTGAGCGACTTCTTTTTGAGCCTGGATAATTGCCAGTTTGTAGTCATCAGGATCAATTTTGATCATTTCGGAGCCCTGGTCGATTATTCCTCCCTCAATCACATCAGGATCAAGCATAACAACTTCTCCTGATACCCTGGATTTTAAACATAATTCACAGGAAGGAACAACTGTTCCAGAGGTCTTGATTTTCACTGACAAATCAGAAAGTTTTGCAGTAACTGTTTCAACATAAACAGCTTTGTTGGGAGTTCTACGCTTTTTAGCCTTTTGTCGGGAATTTTTTAAATAGATTGTACCGGCTCCCGCCAGCGTGATGATCAGCAGGCAAATAATGAACGTTGATATTTTGCCCAAACCTTTTTTTTCAACCAAATTGGATGAATGGGTATTATTCATCAGGTTCTCCTATTTTTGACGCATACATCGATGATGGCAATCTACCACCCAGTGCCCGAAACAAATAAATGTAATATTGAAAATATTTCGTTTGTTGTTGAATCAGTTCTCGATCCAGGCGTTGAACAGTCAGCATATGTGTTAAAACTGGAAGATAGTCATTCAAGCCTTTTTGATAACGATTTCTGGCTTCATCAAGGGCCATTTGAGCGATAGTATGTTCTTGTTTTAGTGCTTCAATATGCACTTTTTGTTGCTGTGTCTGGACCAAAGCATCCTCAACTTCCCTGATCGCATTAAATACAGTGTTACGATACTGAATCATTTGAGCATATGATTTTGCTTTGGCGTAATCGGTTTCCGCCTGAAGTCGGCCAGCATCAAATATTGGTGAAGTCAACTGACCTGCCAGACGAACAAACCATGCATCAAACAAATTGGCTATTTTTTCAGACTCAAAATTGCCTGATGCAGATAAGGTTAGCGATGGCAACTGACTTGCTTTAGCAGTCCATACATTTTGATATGATGCTTGAAGTCTATTCCATGATGCACGTATGTCTGGACGATTGTTTAACAGATGTGATGGTACGCCGGCTGATGGCACACTTTTTAGATTGGAAAATTGTTTTCGCGTAATCGACAGATTCATTTGGGGAGTACCGCAAAGAAATGCCATTTGATTATATTGCAAACGTTTTTGAGCTTCAATCAAAGGAATCTGAGACAGAGTGGAAGCCACAACTTGCTGTTGCTGATAGACATCAAGAGAACCAACCATGCCTTTCTGAAAGCGTAAGCGAATGAGTTTAAGGTATGTCCGATTGGTCGTGAGTTGCTCTTGGAGCAATTCCTGCTGGATATGTTGAGAAATGATCTCCAGCCAACACAGGCTGATTTCAGATATCAGACTGATTATCGCAGTCTGATAATCCAATTCCGCAGCAGTCAGTTCATATTGAGCAGATTTTTTTTGCGCACGAATTTTACCCCAAAAATCAATTTCAAAGGAACTCATCATCCCCAAAGAAAAGTTATTTTTCCAGGATGAAGTGCCTGTATCGAGACTTCGACCTTTTGTTGTTGATGGTTCAAAGCTGGCATTAAGATGCGGATATTGTAATGACGCAACAATACTGGATTGTGCCTTCGTCTGCATATATTTAGCGTATGTGCTTTCCAATGTTAGATTGTTCTGAATGGCCTGATGAATAAGCGAATTCAATTCTTTATCATCAAATGCCTTCATCCCCAAAAAAAGATCCGATTTTTTATCGGAAACATCTATTGAATATTTTTTGGGAATTTCGTTGTATTTGATTGCTTCGTATTCGATTTTTTCAAAAAATGAACAGGAAAACAACGATACCAACGACAAGCATATGCCAATTATTTTAATTATTTTCATAAGTTTTGATTTTCTCTGTAATTATTTAGGAATTTTCGAAAAATGATAGAATGAACTATTTCTGAAATGAGGAACGTATTTTCAGAGCTTTCCTTAAAAATATAAAGACGTAATGTCAAAGAAAACAGATTACATTTATTTTTGCCAAAACAAACAGGTTCAATTTTTTTGAAAATACAAGACAATACTTTTTCCAATAAAAGGATCCAATAAGTTTTCAACCAACCGAACCCATCGTGATTTGTGAATCATGTCCCAAACCAGAAAATCATGATAATATTTGACGCATATATGCGTATCTTTTGATAATCCAACGAGACATTTGATCCACCATAAAATAGAATGAAGACCATGTGCATGGTGAGAATCCCATTGAGTGACGCCTAAAGATTCCAGGCGATGTATTAATTCAGCCTGCTTGTAGATCCGAACATGCCCGCCAGGCGTATTTCGATAGTCTTTTGACAATGCCCAACAGATTCGTTCCGGGCCATTTCTCGGCACACTGACAACAAGATTTTTTTTGTCCTTTAACACACGTATTAATTCTTTCATGGCTAAAGTGTCATCAATAATATGTTCAAGAACCTCCGAACAAATCACCAGATCAAAAAAATTGTCTGGAAATGGTAAATGCAGTATATCGCCTGATAATAACTGCCAGATACCATGAGATACACCATACGCCTTCTCAAAGTTTAAATTTTCTTTTGCTTTCATCAAATCTTGATAACATTGATCCACGCCCCAAACATGAACACCCGCATTGCGTGAGCAGGCACATACATGACGTCCGGCACCACAACCAATATCCAGTATTCGATCTCCTGATTGTAACGAAAGTTTTTTTAAAGACACTGTAATCATAATCATATCCGCCAATTTAATAATTAGAGAACGTTCTCGCGCCCATTCCTAAGAAAGTTCTAAAAGTAAAATGGATGGGGGACAAAGTAGTTCAATAAAGAGAAAAAATAGGCATATATTCCCCTGTTCCCTCATGAAAGAATTGAGCGTGATGCCGCCAAACCGGTTAAGATACAACTTCCAAGAAATGTCCCCTCAAGAGCACGTTTTCCATGAATGCCACCGCCGCCGAACCCTGCGGATTCACCTACAGCATAGACACCAGACAATTGTTTTCCATCAGGAGATAATACACGACTTTGTAAATCAGTTTGAATCCCGCCCAGGCTTTTTCGGCTTAAAATGTAGTAGCGCATGGCGACTAAAGGAAAGGCTTTTTTATCCATGATGGGTTGAAATTGACAGGTACGTGCCCGATCTCCTCTGTATTTTCTTACGTGTTGAAGCTTTTGTAACTGATCATCACTTCTAAAATCTTTGTTATAGATGCATTGATCATAATTTGAAACCGCATCATGAATCCATTCTTTTTTGACAAACTGGTTATTTTCAAGTGCGTTCATTTTTTCAACCAGTTCATCCAGAGAATTGGCAATCAGAACATCAGGGCAATCTTCAATCAGATGGTCCACTAAATCCGCATTGCCTAAAAGGATATCTTTCAAGAATCCAAATAAATCCTTATTAGCAATGGCTTTGTTATGTTCTGAGCCAGATATGGCCAATTCTTTTACTGCTATTTTGTAATTCATAACCTGCCAGGAATACTGATAGGGCTGCTGGCAAATTTGTTGGATCAAGTAGCGTGTATCAAAACCAGCCATCAGATATGGCGGGCCAATACGTTGTCCCTGATAGTTCAACCATAATGCTGATCTTGGCGGCACGACACTCAAGCCATGAAAGGGCATTCGTGGGGATGGATGACTGATTCCTGCTGCATAATTCCACATTAAGTTCAGATGTGTTACATTTCCTCCGATGCGTTCTACCCCTTGATGTAAATCACCGATGGCATATTTATGAGATCCATTGTAAATATTTTTGGGCGGTGCCCCCCAATCTGAATGCCAGTTTTTTCGAACCAGATCAAGATTACCATTGATACCGCCTGTCGCAATCACAACACAGTCACCCTTTGCCTGAAATGATGCGCCTGTTGGTTCAATTTGTCCCAGACATCCGCACACATGACCATTCTGTGTTTCAAGTTCAGTCACACGATGTTGAAAATGAATTGTCAAATTATTTCGATTGGGATGATTTACCAGACAGTCAATCAGGCTTTCGATCAAACCTTTTCCAGTCCCCCAAACCATGTGGAATCTTGGTACTGAATTACCAGCAATATGATAACCCCGCTCTACCCAATGCACCACAGGAAAAAAATTTACTTTGCGATATCTGAGCCATTCATAAATATCGGGTATGGAACGTTCAAGATATCTTTCTACCCAACGTTTCGGCCAGGTATCATCTGGCGAAAATCCAGCAAAAGACATCCAGTCTTTACGCGCAAGTGATATACGATCACGAATCCCCATACGTCTTTGAACGGGTGTATTTACCATTAATATGCCGCCAAAAGACTCACGTGCAAGGCCTCCAAAATTGTCAGGATGATCCCGATCAATCATGACAATGCGTTTGTTGTGGTTTAATAGTTCCAAGGCGACAGTTATTCCTGCTAGTCCACCGCCAATAATGATTGTATCCCCTGAATATGTTGTTGTTTTGCTCATATTAATCTCCTAAGGTATGTTTGAAAAATAAGTTCCATTAAATTGTTTATCCCCAAACACCGGGTATGGTTGCACCACAAAATTTACATTTACTATCCTTGATATGATAACTGTGAATAAAATACCCGCGCCGATCAACGATTTTTTTATGACAGTGATGACAATAAGTATGGTTGCCCTCATGATTCACAACATTTCCCACATAGACATATCGAATTCCGATGTTCATTGCTATTTTTCTAAACTCCGACAAAGTAGCGATGGGTGTTGGTGGGAGTCTTGTCAGTTTGTATTTGGGAAAAAAGCGTGTAACATGAAGGGGATAATTTGGGCCAAGATGATCCATAATCCATTGACACATAGATTTGAACAATTCCGGGCGGTCTACATATTGTGGGACAACCAGATGGGTCATTTCAAAGTGAACATTTTCGTTGTGCATTGTTTCAAATGTATTTAAAACAGGTTTTAATCGTCCACCATTGAGTTTTCTATATATCGCATCATCAAAGGACTTTAAATTAACATTGGCTGCATCAATAAATTGACATAGTTTTTTTAATGGGGTTGTATTGATATATCCATTTGAAATCCATAAATTTTTGATACCTTTTTTTTGGGCAATCTGTGCGGTATCAATCATGTATTCAAAATAGGTTGTTGCTTCTGAATAGGTATACGCAATAGATTTACAGTTGTGTTTTTTACATGTCTCAACAACTGACTCGGGGAAAAGTTCATAATGGCGAACTTCATGAGGCTTGACTTGAGAAATTTCCCAGTTTTGACAATTCAGACATCTCAAATTACATCCAGTAGTGGCAATGGAAAAGGCTTTGGATTGAGGGATAAAATGATATAATGGCTTTTTTTCAATGGGATCGACATTTACTGAACAGGGATTGCCATAGGCCAACGTATACAATTTTCCATCAATGTTCACTTTTGACCGGCATACGCTCCGATCACCAGGCGATAACACGCAATGATTGGGGCAAACCTCACAAACGGTTTTTTTATGTTTGAGCTGTTTGTAAATGTACGCTTCAGTGGACCATTTCCATAACTTATCTGGAGCATCATTTTTGAAAATGTGCCCTCGATTATCTTCAGGGCCAGAATCTTTCAAAATATTTAAACCTGGCCATGAAAATACTGGAGATGCACCAATGATATTGGCCGCACTGCTAATTAAAAATGACCTGCGTGTTATCGACGTTTTTTCTGTCGTCTTTCTTTTTTCCATGAAATTTCTTTTTTTGATTGATGTTTACGTGTCTCTTTTTCAGTCTGTTTCTCTTCAAGCTTCGGAAAAAATGAACCATAAGTTTCATGCGGTTTTATTTTTGCATCCCTGACATGCTTTTTCTTTAGTTCTTTTTTAACTGTATTTTGATCTTCAGCCAATGGCGGCCCAAAGAAACAATCAGGAAGGACATATTCAGTAATGAATAATGTCTCCCCATATTTTTCAATATAGCCGCCATTATCAATATGATTGTTTGTATGAACAGTCAATGTAATCGCTCTTTGATCAATTCGATTTCCAATTCGTTGAGCCAGTAGTTTATCAGAAGTCATAATAACATACTCTTTACCCCCCAAAGGAGCAATCCCTTTTTTTAAGACATGTGCATAAGCGCGCTGGCGCACACATGTATAAAGCAATTTGGGTAAAACTTCTACAAATTCGGATTTGGGCAACAGGGAACGATCCACAGAGCGGATACAATCATTCTCCATTTCCAGGCCATGATCTGAAGTGAGATGAAAAATTTCACGAATATTACCCAAACGTATATGTTTCCAACCCGCTTCTTCTGATAAAACTTGCAATACATGTTTGACTTTACACCATCCATCGTTATTAAGAAACAAACCAAACTCATCAGGTGAACGACCAAGTATGTAATGCAAAAATCGGCTAAGTTGTTTACTTTGTTTTTCAGGTTTCATTTTTTTCGTCCTTGGAAATGTGCGCCCTTTGACAGAGGTTCGTTTTCGATTGTTGTACGAGGGCAAACTTAAAGGTTTGCCCCTACACTCGTTCTCGGACATTGGTTCAATTTAGAAATCAACTAAGACGACAAAGCGAAAGCAAGCTTTTGGTCAAATTCATTAAAGTTTCGACATTTGGTTGCCTGACGTAGTAAGCCTTTGAGTGTCGTCTGGCTTACGATTTGTTGTATTTTCTTATCAATATATTCAGGGACAATACCGACCATTTCTTCAAGAATTTCAGTTAACATCATTTTAGCTGTGTTTAAAGCTCCTTTGTCGTATCCATCGTTTTTGCCTTTGTTATAGCCTTCGTTAACACCTCGTTCATAGCCTTTATTTTCAGCAAATTCAAATGCTTTTATCATTTTTATTTCCTCCCATAATTTATCAAAAGTTTCTTTGTCAAGAATTTTGTTAGACATAATCAAAGTTGCTGCAACAAGCAGTT
>Ga0272440_1000473_pt1 | contig 34072 bp, 24 predicted proteins | sample SSMMMBAug17_FD_192440 | JGI IMG/M metagenome (GOLD analysis project Ga0272440, IMG submission 192440) | Marine sediment archaeal communities from Little Sippewissett salt marsh, Falmouth, MA, United States - SSM-MMB-Aug17 | ecosystem: Environmental > Aquatic > Marine > Wetlands > Sediment ... | reverse complement strand
TGAAACAGGCATTAATCAAAACATTAACAACAGCAAGCAAGGGACAAAATAAAAGGTAACGAGAATTTGGTATGGTGTGATGTTTGAGTAAAACAGAAACCATGCAAAAAAAACGCCACAAAACAAAAAGCCATAATCCCAATCCAATAAGTCCAAATTCAACTAAGAATTGGATATGATCATTATGTGCATTAAAAACACGATATCTTTCGCCAACCCATGAACATTGGATCACCTGACTCTGGTATTTTTGAAAATGAATGCGATAATTCCCAACACCAACGCCAGTAATGGGATAATCTTTGACCATTGCCAGGCTGTTCATCCATACTTCTAATCGACCGGTAAAGGAATTATCTGTAACAGATCTTCTCGGATTTGTCAAATCCTGTGATAGATGTTGAAAAATTGACTGTGTGGCACCAGCCATATGCTGAACAGCTTTTGAAAAATTTTTCTGGGTGGCGCTGCCATTGAGGAGAATTAAACCGACTATAATTCCCACTAAAAATGGGACAATTTTACCTGGATACCATAAAGGCTTTATCCCTTTTTTATTATCAAGTAGTAATAATACAGCCAGACAAATAATCATAAACAAAAGGACCACCCATCCAGCCCTTGTATATGTGGTATAGATATAAAGAAGAATAAAAGATAACGCAAAGGCATAGATACTGTTTTTTAATCGATTTTGTGTGGTTATAAATAGTGAAATCCCTGCCGGTATTGTCAACATGATATAATGAATGGCAACATTTTTATGTCCGAAAGTTGATGCAGGCACTCTTACTTGAGGAATCCATTGAATATCAAAAAAAAATTGAGCCAGTCCAACTACAGCAACACAAAATCCGGACCATAATATTGCTGGTAATAGTGTTTGCGTTTTCTTCCAACTTATTGTTGAAAGGATTAGAAAAAAAATAAGACCTGTCCACCATTGTTTGGCAATTAGAATGCCCTCGTAGGGATTGGTTTTGCCAATTATAGATATTGTTACCCATAATACCCATAGTCCCACAGGCAAATGTAGCGGTGTTAATTTAAATTTGACTTCTTGTTTTTTTATTGGGCTGAGCAACCAGATAAATAAAATAACAATTGCTGATACATTCAGAAATAATCCTTGAGGTAATCCTGAAAAATCGCAAATACTTGGGATAATGATAAAAGGCGATAGAAAAAAAATGATTTTAATTAATCGTATGACTAAATAATTCATGGTATATACAACACGCTTAAAAAAACGTTCATAAAAAATCTGAATAGATAAAAAATTTATTCAATCAATTAATTTGAATCGAATAACGACTATGTTGTTGCCATTTTATTCTTGTTATTGTATATCCATAAAGCATTATGACCAATGAATTTTATACTCTTACAGTGCAGTTGCAAATTCTTGAAAAAAAATGATATGATATTCGTCTGGCGTATTTCAAAAAAGGGAGAATTTTCTTAGCCCTGAAAGAGCGACACATTTAAGAACATAGTGCCCTTCGGGCAAATTTAAGATTCGCCTAACTTTTGTGCGTCTTCGGAAAGCCTGTTTGATATTTGCTTTAAGTACAGTCCCGCTTGCTAACGCGCGCGGCTCTGATTAAAAACTGCCGAAATTTTCAGAGCCGCGCGCGTTAGCAAGCGGAATTGCACTTGAACCAAAAAAAAGCAGGATTTTGTTTTTCCGATACATATACATTGAAATGCGCTCATATACATCTATTCAGGATGTTAATATTTATTTACTTGATATCATTCTTAAATGATTTGTCAAGACTTTTTGTTTAAAACAATCGAAAACTAACATATGATCATCCTATTTTGGACTTCCATGGTAATTGTATTGCCATGAAAAAAAAAGTTAGACGATCATACAATTAATTATAACAAAATGTGATTATTCATAAATGTCATCCCAAAATATTCATCAAAATCTTCAGGCAATTCATGCCTGGACACAAGAAAATGTCATTTTATCCACCGCGCAAAAAGAACAATATGCCCAATGGTGTAATGACCTTGCCATAAAATTGGAACGCGCAAGCCAGTCACCATTAAAAATTGGTCTCATTGGTGGAACAGGTGTTGGAAAATCGACAATAATCAATCGTCTGGCCGGTGCTGAAATTTCTGTAACCCATAAAAAAAGACCTTATACTGATAAAGTTATCATTTATTATTTTCACAATGAAATGCCGCAATTAACATTTGATGGATTCCATATGATCCATTGTAAACATGAACGTGAGAATATAGCACATCTCATTTTGTTTGATTTTCCGGACTATGACAGCCATATATCAGAACATCGAAAAATGGTTCAGGATATTTCAAAAGAATTGGATCTCATTGTTTGGGTCGCGTCACCTGAAAAATATGCTGATCAAGCCATGATCCAAATGATGTCAAATCTGTTGCAATCATCAAAAAACTATTGCTTTGTTTTGAATAAAACAGATCAATTGCAAACAGATGAAATTTCCCAGATCATTGGCCACTGGCACCTTCTTTTAAGACAAGCCCATATTTTGGAAGTGCCTATTTTTGCATTATCTGCTCTCAATGATCATGATGACACTTTTCTCAACTTTCAACAATGGCTGTTTAAAAAACGAGACGAACATGAATTGAAAGAAATTAAGCGTGCAAACATAGAGAATCAGATCAAACATAAAGCCCAACAAATTCGCCAGGAAATAGACTGTGAACAAATAGCACATGTGATTCAAGATTTGAATCAACAAAAGAAGCATCTGAATACATTCAAAAATATGCGGCAAAAAGATATTCTTGAACTTATATCTTCCGATGCAATGTCATCAATACATCAATATCTCTCAAGGCAAAGTCACTTTGTCTGGCCGGTAGGAATCGCTTTTGGACTGATAGGCCGTTTGAAACAATCATCTATGGATTATCCCATTGCTCAATCATCACCTGGTAAGGATGAACTGTTTTTGAAAACAATCGACAATGCCATCGCCCAAATTCAAAGATTTCCAGTATTTCCTGACATCAAAATATCTCTTCTTGAAACTTACAGACAGTTTGTTGATCGCTACAAGGATCCCAATCAAATTGTACCATTTCTTGGAAGTATCGGGTGGATGCAATCCACATATTTTTGGGTGAAACAATGGCTCGTAATAAGCATTCCCCTATTGTTATGTATTATCTATTTAAGCGGGATGCATCAATACGAGTCCATTGAAAGTTTTGGCTTGTTTTCATTATTGGGAGGATGTTTTCAAATAATCATCAAGTTATTTCAATCCGAAGGCCTGATTGCAATGATAAGTTTATTGATCATTGAGGTGTTTTTATGTATGCAACTGGCTTCAGGATGGCATAAAAAACTCGCACGAAAATCTGAAGAATTATTTCATACTTTATCTAACCATGTTTGTGAACAATTAATGTTTACATTATATGAAACCATGCAACCTTTAATTAACTGGGAAGAGCAGGCACAATTGGATTGTGAAAAACTAAAAGAATTACCGACTAAATAAAAATATAACAAATTTTATTACTTGATGTTCAATTTTTTTAGCAAAATGACAGTATAGCTCGTTCCCAATCTCTGCCCGGAAAATTCTTATAGGTTGATCTGCCACCTGTTCAATGTATAGACGGCAGTTCGGGCGCATTCCAAAAAAGGGGGCATTTTCTTAGCCCTGGAAGGGCTGCACATACCAGCCCAGGGCAACGCCCTGGGATACTATTCAAAAAAGTCTTAAGCCCTATAAGGGCGTTACATAAATGAGCTACCATTAATTATTGTTCTTATATGTGCCGCCCTCTCAGGGCTAAAATCATTGTAATGTATTACCCAGGGCGTTGCCCAAACTACCTTCCCATGCAAAGCCTTTATCGTTATCCACATCTCGATAAGAGACTGGATTTACAGGATTTTCGTCCCCCGACTTTGCATATCAAGTATTACTTTCTTAAATCTGCAATTTATTTCTCAAAACCAATTGAAACAACAGTTTATTTTTTATCATAATTCATATATTGGAAAAACAAATTTTTATAGAAACCGCCTGTAATTATGAAAATTGGTTAAAAGTTATGCTATTCTTGAACATAGTGCCCTTCGGGCAATTTTTAGATTTGCCTAACTTTTGTGCGTCTTCGGAAAGCCTGTTTGATCTTTGCTTCAAGTACAGTCCCGCTTGCTAACGCGCGCGGCTCAGATTAAAAGCTGCCGAAATTTTCAGAGCCGCGCGCGTTAGCAAGCGGAATTGCACTTGAACCAATATAAAGCAGGATTTTGTTTTTCCGATACATTACATAAATTTATCCGAAGAGTACTATGTTCGATCTATTAGAATTGAATGAGGCTAAGTAGGCGATCAACATCTTGACAGGCAGTAATAAATATTGTAAAAGATCCAGATGAAATATACAAGTATTATTCAAACAATTGAACAATTAGAACAAGCAAACTATATTGCATCAAAAGAAATCGCGACAGTCGTATTTCTTGCTTTCGTAACCCACAAACCAATTCTGATTGAAGGGCCTGCTGGTGTTGGCAAAACCGAACTGGCAAAAGCTGTATCAAACAATCTTAAACGTCGGTTAATACGTCTTCAGTGCTATGAGGGACTAGACGAAGCCAAAGCATTATACGAATGGGAATATGCCAAACAATTACTATATACCCAAATTGTTAAAGAAAAAATTCAAACGATTATTCATGATACCCATTCACTTCCTGAAGCAGTGGAACGAATTGCCGATCAAGAAGATGCTTTCTTTTCAGAACGATTCATCCAAACCCGCCCATTGCTTGAAGCCATATCCTCTCCCGAGCCAGTTGTGCTGCTAATTGATGAAGTCGATAAATCAGATCCGGAATTCGAAGCATTTTTACTGGAATTATTAAGCGATTTTCAGGTGAGCATTCCTGAGATTGGCACCCGAAAGGCTGTGCATATCCCCTTTGTTGTTTTGACCTCAAATAATTACAGGGATATGAGTGACGCCCTTAAACGACGATGCTTACATTTGTATATTGATTATCCAGATAAAGCTCTAGAAACAAGGATCGTTCGTTTGAAAATACCTGAAATTGATCAAATGCTTACAGATCAAATGATTGATGTGGTACGTCAAATCCGCACACTCGATTTAAAAAAATATCCATGTATATCAGAAACACTGGATTGGGCAAATTCACTGGTTGCACTCAATGTCAACACTTTGTCTCATGAGGTGGTTTGCGACACACTGAATGTTATTTGTAAGTACAAATCTGATGTGGATTGTGTAAAAGTACAAATACAGTCATTATGTAAATTTTAATTTTCTTGACATATGTAATTTTTTCAGAAATAGTAATTGGATAAATCTGTAAATCTGATACAATTTTATTTTTTTATAAAGGAGAATCTGATAATCATGCCTTTATTAAGTATTGAACAGGCAATTGATGATATTCGTTTTGGTAAAATGGTGATTCTTGTTGATGATGAAGATCGTGAAAATGAGGGGGATTTAACCATTGCTGCCGAGAAAGTCACCCCTGAAATAATTAATTTTATGGCTAAATATGGACGCGGTCTGATTTGTTTGTCCATGATACCTGAAAAGTTGGATCAACTGGATCTTCCCTTAATGGTTGGAGATAATACATCTCGTTTTCAAACAGGCTTTACAATCTCAATTGAAGCGCGCCGAGGTGTAAGTACGGGCATCTCTGCTCATGATCGGGCCACAACAATATTGACAGCCATTGCTGATGATGCAAGACCTGAAGATCTTGCCCGCCCAGGACATATTTTTCCATTGCGGGCCCGAAAAGGTGGGGTGATTGTTCGTGCCGGACAGACAGAGGGATCTGTCGATCTTGCAAGACTTGCTGGCTTGAAGCCCGCAGGTGTTATATGTGAAATTATGAATGATGATGGCACCATGGCCCGCATGCCGCAATTACAAGAGTTTTCAGAAAAACATAACATTGGCATTTGTACCATAGAGGATCTCATTGAATACCGCATGCGAAAGGAAAGTTTTGTTTACAGGGCAGCAGAAACAATTATTCCAACAAATTTTGGCGGTGATTTTAAAGCAATTGTTTATGAAAACCATATTGATGACTTGTTGAATATCGCCTTGATCAAGGGAGACATTGATCCTGAAAAGCCTACTCTCGTTCGTGTGCATTCGGAATGTTTAACAGGAGACGTTTTTGGCTCCATGCGCTGCGATTGTGGCGACCAACTTCACAATGCAATGAAAATGATTGATCAAGAAGGTTGCGGCATTCTGCTTTATATTCGGCAGGAAGGTCGGGGCATTGGACTGGTCAATAAAATAAAAGCATATGCTCTTCAAGATCAGGGTTTGGATACTGTTGAAGCGAACGAAAAACTCGGGTTTCCGGGTGATCTAAGAAATTATGGAATTGGCGCACAAATCCTCGTCAACCTGGGAGTACGAAAAATGAAACTCATGACCAACAACCCCAAAAAAATGATCGGTCTTGAGGGCTATGGATTGAGTGTTGTTGAACAAATCCCCATTGAAATTCCACCCAATCCACATAATCAAAAATATTTGGCTTGTAAAAAATTAAAAATGGGGCACCTGCTCAAATCAGTGGAATGTGCCCCATGATGATCATATAAGGACAGTTTTATGCTGCAAATAATTGAAGGTCAGTTATCTGCGAAAGGGAAATCATTTGGTTTGATTGTCAGTCGATTCAATGATTTTATTTGTGAACGATTGCAAAATGGAGCCATTGATGCCCTTAAACGTAATGGTGCAGATGAATCTGATATCACAATTGTCAAAGTTCCTGGTGCGTTTGAAATACCTTTGATTGCTCAAAAAATGGCATCCAGTGAAAAATATGATGCAATTATTGCCATTGGAGCAGTCATTCGTGGATCAACCTCACATTATGACTATGTGTGCGCAGAGGTTTCAAAAGGAATTGCTTCAGTCAGCCTGAATACTGGAACACCTGTTTTATTTGGTGTGCTTACCACTGATACCATTGAACAAGCAATTGAACGTGCCGGTAGTAAAGCCGGTAATAAGGGTTTTGAGGCAGCCATGGCAGCCATTGAAATGGTAAAAATTTTGGAAAATTTATGAGTATCGAGCGTCGGCGCCATTTGCGTGAGCTTTCATTACAGGCTCTTTTTTTTATTGATTGTGTATATCCAGAAATTTTCGGAAAGCCCCGAAGACTTTCAGAAACTAAAAATCATGATGTGACAAACAAGCAATCCGAACCGCGTTCTAGAATTGTCAGAGATGGGGTTAGAAAAAGAATAGTCAATAAATCAAAGGAACTTGATATCAAAAATGATCAATTAAATAATCAACAGCAACCCCTGACAGATGAAGATCGATTGAAACAAGGCAATATCATTCTTGATGATTTCTGGTTGAATTTCAGACAATCCAACCAGGGCTTAGATTTTTTTTTATTGCTTTCACAAGGGGTTATCAAACATATTTCTGTTATTGATAATAAAATTGAAAAATACTCCAGTAACTGGAAGATTGATAGAATGACCTGCGTGGACAGGAATATTATTCGAATTGCGGTTTTCGAAATTATCTACTGTCCGGATATTCCCTATAAAGTATCGATTAATGAGGCCATTGATATTGGAAAGAACTTTGGCACAAAAGATTCAGGATCTTTTATCAATGGTGTTCTGGATAGTATACGCCTTTCAATCGAAACACAGTAATAAACAAAGTTTGAAAGAATTAATTTTTGGGAAATCGAAAAAATATTCACGATTTCCAGTTTTTTATGAAAGAGGATCAAACCCATGAAATCAAAAAACATCATTCTTTCAGCCGATGATATTCCCAGACAGTGGTATAATATTCTGGCTGATATAAAACTCAACCCGCCTTTGGGTCCGGATGGTAATCCAATTAAACCGGATGATCTGGCTCCAGTATTTCCAATGAACCTGATTGAACAGGAAGTGAATGATCAACGATGGATCGATATTCCTGAACCTGTTCTGGATGTACTTTCAATCTGGCGTCCTTCACCTCTTGTTCGGGCACGTGCCTTTGAAAAAGCACTTGGTACGCCAGCAAGAATTTATATTAAAAATGAAGGGGTCAGTCCTCCAGGAAGTCATAAACCCAACACTGCTGTTGCACAAGCATATTACAATAAAGATTTTGGCATTCAAAATATGACAACTGAAACAGGTGCTGGTCAATGGGGAAGCGCCCTATCCTTTGCATGCAGTCAATTTGGGCTCAAGTGCAAGGTCTTTATGGTACGAATCAGCTTTGATCAAAAACCCTATCGAAAAGCCATGATGCAAACTTGGGGGGGGGAATGCATTGCCAGTCCTAGCCCAGAAACAAAGGCTGGACGTGATATTCTGGAAAAAATGCCAGATACCCCAGGCAGCCTGGGAATTGCAATCAGTGAGGCCATTGAAGCTGCTGTTAGTGATACCAGTGGTAAAACCCGATACTCCCTTGGCAGTGTGTTGAATCATGTCATGCTCCATCAATCCATTATTGGTTTGGAAGCGAAAAAACAGTTTGAAATGGTCAATGACTATCCTGATATCATCATCGGTTGTGCAGGAGGTGGTAGTAACTTCGCTGGTCTGGCGTTTCCATTTGTTCTTGACAAGAAGAATGGAAAAGATATCCAGATTTACCCAGTAGAGCCAAAAGCCTGTCCAACAATGACCCGAGCGCCTTTTGTGTATGATCATGGTGACACAGCCCGATATACCCCTTTACTTCCCATGCATAGTCTAGGACATAATTTTATCCCCCCCCCCATTCATGCAGGTGGTTTACGTTATCATGGTATGGCACCGACTGTCAGCCAGCTGATCATGGATGGTATTCTGACTCCGAGATCAGTTTCGCAAATCGAATCATACAGAGCAGGGGTTTTGTGGGCGAGAACAGAGGGGGTTATCCCCGCACCTGAAACGACCAATGCCCTGGCGTGTGTTGTAGAGGAAGCGCTTAAAGCAAAAGAAGAAGCCAAAGAAAAGGTTATTGTGGCAAATTTCAGTGGACATGGATTGCTTGATCTTGGCGCTTATGACCGATTTTTCTCTGGCGAATTAACCGATATATCCTTAGGCGATGATGAACTTATTAAGGGCCAAAGCGCTTATAAAGATAACCCCAAACCACATGTTTTTAACGAATAGTGGTAAGGTGTCGTTTGAATAATAATAACTTCCTCAATCGGACATGCCTGATAAATTAGGTATGTCCGACTTTTCAGACTTTTGTAAAAGGATGAGCGATTTATCAACAGGTTCCAAAGCAAAAACCGACACTCATTTCATGCAATATGCATTAATTGAGGCCAATCAGTCCAGAATACGCAATGAAGTTCCTGTTGGTGCAATACTTGTCCAAGATCAAAAAATTATCGCCAGTGCACACAACAAAACAATATCTCTTAATGATCCAACAGCCCATGCTGAGATTCTGGCAATTCGTGAAGCTGGAAAAAAATTAAATAATTATCGATTAACCGGTCTGACTCTTTATGTCACACTTGAACCTTGTATCATGTGCATTGGAGCACTTATTCATGCGAGAATCCAACGTATTGTTTATGGTGCCAAAGATTTTAAATGGGGAGGTTGTGGATCTTTGTATCAATTGAACAATGACCCACGATTGAATCATAGTATTCAAGTAATTGGCGGAATTTGTGAAAACGAATGTCGGCACTTATTGCAATCATTCTTTCAACAAAAGAGAAAAAATAATGGATAAACAATTTGTAATTGATTCTTTCAATACACACAATTCATGGCGATTATTTAAAATTATTGGAGAGTTTGTTGAAGGTATCGAAAACCTTCAGGATATCGGTCCAGCAGTCAGCGTTTTTGGTTCCGCACGATTGCCAGAAGATTCTCCAAATTATCAGAAAGCTGTTGAAATTTCTGAACGTTTTGTACATGAAGGTTTTGCAGTCATGACTGGAGGCGGTGGCGGGATAATGGAGGCTGCCAATCGTGGTGCAGCAAATGCTGGCGGTACATCTATTGGTTTGAATATTAAACTGCCAATGGAACAAGTTCCCAATGATTTCGCGAACTTAAAACTTGAGTTTAAATACTTTTTCATCCGAAAATTTATGTTTGTCAAGTACGCTATGGCATATATTATTCTACCTGGTGGTTTTGGAACTCTTGATGAGCTTTTTGAAGCTGTTACGCTGATTCAAACCCGAAGAATCAAACCCTTACCAGTTATTCTTGTCAATTCAGATTATTGGAGGGGCCTGATCCAATGGGCTAAGGATCAAATGTTATCGAATAAGTGTATCAGTAAAAAGGATCTGGACATCCTTGAAATAATGGATGATCCTGAAGAAATTGTTCGCTATGTAAAAAAAGTAGTTATTATATGAAGGATCTGCCTTCAAATGTCATTCTCACTGAGGTTGGATTGCGCGATGGGTTGCAAAATTTATCTGAAACGATACCCACTTCAATAAAAATTGGCATTTTATCTCAGTTAGTTAATGCAGGCTTTCAACGAATTCAGATCTGTGCATTTGTTTCGCCTGCAATTGTTCCTCAAATGGCAGATGCAGATCAATTATGTCAGGCTTTGCATTCATTACGTGCATCACAAACTGTTTTTTCGGCTTTGGCATTGAATCTCAAAGGCATTGATCGTGCCTTTGACTGTGGCATTCAACAGATAGATATTTCCATTTCAGCCGATCCGGTTCACAGCAAAAAAAATACAGGAATGGATCTTGACAGTGCTCGTAAATCAATGAAAAAAATGATCCAACGTGCCAGGAGTTACAATATGACAATTTTTGCAGGTATTCAATGTGCATTTGGGTCTCCATTCAACAAAAACATTCCTGATCAGCAAATATATGATATGACTTGTGAAATTTTGCAAGAAAACGTACATGCATTTGGGCTGTTCGATACCAGTGGAATGGCAACACCTTCACGTGTTAAAAAAAATTTGGATTTGTTACTTCCAATAACTGAAAAACTTCCCTTTTTTTTCCATTTTCATGACACGAATGGTTTTGGAGATGTCAACCTTCTGACAGCCATAAATTATGGCATAAACAGATTTGATACATCCTTTGGCGGGCTTGGAGGTTGTCCTTTTATACCGAATGCACGCGGCAATATTGCAACAGAACATATTGCCTTACTAATGAAAGACCTTGGTATTGAAACAGGACTTGACATTAGTATTGTTCATGCTTGCAGTCATACTGTGGTGAATTACATTAATCAATAAAATAAAAACATTCTTTACAAAAATATAATGAAAATTGAATTAACACTTAAAAAATATTGTATTCATACAGCCGCTCATAAATACCAGGAGCGAGCCATATTGCGGTATTTTCATAATAAACGAATAAATAAAGCATACCTTGAAAAAGAAATTGACAATCTTCAATATTTTTTAGAAAATGTGGATGCTGGTCAAATGCGATCCAGATATCCGGACTTAAATGGTAAAAACAGACTTGATGTGAGGCTTATCATTGCAGATCAACCGAAAATGTGGCAAATACAATTTTCAGGCCAAATTGTTGATGTCATATGGAAATGAAATACAGGTGTATCATGAAAGATTTTGTTTTAATTATTGGGCTGTTTGTATGCGGAACTGTTCCTCAATTATTATTTGCCAGCGACTTTAATTACAATAATGAAGATCGCGTTTACGTTGTTCAGGAAAAAGTTTTTCATCGTTATCATGAACTCGGATTCTTTATACCTTACATCCCTGATGATGATTTTTTTGACTCATTTGGTTTAGGCGCAAATTATGTATATCATTTTAATGATATGTTTTCCTGGGAAGTTTTTCGCGGAGCATGGATGATGAACCAGGACAAACCCATTCGAGATGATATAAATAAATCCTTGAACATTTCCCCTACATTTTATGATGAGCCCACATATATGATTTATTCTCAGCTGGGGTTGAGACCCTTTTATGGCAAAAGTGCCATATGCAACAAAAAAATAATTTTTCATGAAACTGGATTATTTGTTGGTGTAGGCATACTTGGTTTTGATCGGATCAAAAGTTTTGACAGTGATGCCAATGACACAGCACTGTCAATAAGTTTAGGAATGTGCACAACATTCTTTCTCAATAAATACTCGAGTTTGTCTTTACATATTCGTGATTTGGTACATTTTAAAGATAATCAGACTGAAAATCGAATTAGCTTGGAAATGGGTTATAGTTTTCGTTTTAATATGTCACCACGAGTAAAGTTAAAAAATAAAAAGGATTTGGATGCCTTTAATCGTTATATCAAATAAAAAGGTTTCTATATTATAGTGGTCTTTTGAATAAATTTTTTATGTAAGGAGAAAAAAATGAACATTAAAGACCTGAGTGTTAAATGGAAAATTATTGGAATGTCTGCAATTGGATTGATTGTTGTTTCATTGATCATGGTGCAAAATAATATCAATAGAATTAAACAGTCAGCAGAAGAATCAATACTTGGAAAAAGCAAGACAATAGTTGCTATGGCCGAATCATCACGCAATGAAATGGCGCGAAAACTTGAGATGCAAGTGATTAAACCCTTCGATCAATTAGCGCCAGAAATCCTTTTGGAAGCTGTTCCTGTTATCGCTGCAATACAAACAGCACAACTGAATGCCAAGGAATTAAATTATAAATTTCGTGTGCCAAAAATCAGTCCACGTAATCCGAAAAATGAACCCACTCCAATGGAACGTCGGACTTTGGAAAAAATGAAAAAAAATAACCTGAATGATTTTGTTATTAAAGAAGCAAATCAGATCCGGTACTTTCGCGCCATTCGCCTGACAAAGGACTGTCTTTCGTGTCATGGTGATCCAAGAGGTTCAAAGGATCCATTGGGTGGTATTCGTGAAGGTTGGAAAGTGGGTGAAATACATGGTGCTTTTGAGATAATTTCTTCCTTAAAGAAAGCCCAAACTACTGTTAAAGACACGATAATACAGGAAACATTATTGACTTTTGGTATCCTGATTCTTGTTTTCGCGATCGTATGGTTTTTTACCCAAAAGTCAGTTCTTGATCCCCTTGGAAAAGCCAGTCAATTTGTGGCTAGAATTGCCAGTGGCGATTTATCTCAACAGATTTCTCTTGAACAAAAAGATGAATTTGGTCACATGATTGGCTCTTTAAAAGAAATGTCATTGAGCTTGAACAAAATGATTTCCAATATTCTTCATGCCAGTAATGATTTAAGAAGTTCATCAGATAAACTCAGGGATATCTCACAAGGATTATCAACCAATGTGCAAGATACGCAAAACAAATCCGATCATGCCACACAATCTGCATCAGAGATGAGTAATAACATGGATTCTATTGCAGCAGCTGTTGAGGAAACTTCAACCAATGTATCTATTGTTGCAGACTCCGCAGAATCTATGACAAGCACCATACATGACATTGCTCGCAATACTGAAAATGCACGTCAAATTACTGGTGATGCCGTATCCCAGGCGCAAAAAGCATCGCTTCAGATTAATACTTTGGGCGAGTCTGCACAAGAAATTACTGTTGTAACTGAAACCATTAATGATATTTCCGAACAAACCAATCTTCTGGCACTTAACGCTACTATTGAAGCTGCTCGTGCAGGCGAAGCAGGAAAAGGATTTGCTGTTGTTGCAAATGAAATTAAAGAATTGGCTAAACAAACCAGTTCAGCGACTGATGAAATTAAGGATAAAATTTTAGGTATCCAGGGAGCAATTGATTCCACTGTAAAACAGATTGGCAATATCTTACAGGTTATTAATAATGTTAATGAAATTGTTTCTACCATTGCAGCATCGGTTGAACAGCAATCTGCAACAACTCAGGATATAGCAAACAGTGTTGTTCAAGCATCAGAAGGTATTAAGGAAGTTACAAGAAATGTAAACCAGGCTTCCAGGTTCTCGAGCGATATTGCCAAAGATATTGCAGAAGTTAACAAAGCTACAAGCGATGTAAAAACCCGAAGTCAGGATGTTGACGCCAATGCCAGAGAATTAAATAATTTTGTTGATAATATTAAAAATATGCTGACCCGATTTCAGCTCAGTTGAAATTTTTATGAAAAAATCAAACCCTAAACCTCATGATAACTTGTTCAAATGGTTAATCAGGTCTTTTATTGATGAGTTTTTTATGTTCTTTTTTCCATCAATTCAAGTGAAAAAAGTAACATTTATTGATAAATAATTTATCAGTAAATACAAGGCATTAAAAGATAGCCTTAAAGGTGACTTATTTATTGCAGCTTCTGAAATCGTCATTCATCATGAGAATCAGATCAAAATGGGTAAAAATTGGGTAAAATGGAAGCAACGATATCAATAATCAATAATTTGTTGACAAAGGCGGGCATTGATTGGAGGCGCATTCCCAAAAAGTAGGACATTTCTTTTCTTAGCCCTGAAAGGGCGTCAACATACCAGCCCAGGGCAACGCCCTGGGTAATGGAAGAGAAAGGTTTTCTTAGCCCTGAAAGGGCGTTACATAAACGTCAGGTCAAATAAAACATGTTACGCCCTTTCAGGGCTACAACATTACTTAATTATTACCCAGGGCGTTGCCCTGGGCTGGTATGTTGACGCCCTTTCAGGACTAAGAAAAATGTCCGACTTTTTTGGAATGCGCCCTTGATTGGAACATCATCAAGACTGTAACCGATATTGATCAAAAACAATACCAGAAAATGCAACAAGAGTACCAACAACTCATGCCAGTTCGAGCATGATGAAGTATATACCTTAATCATATGTATTATAACATTTCACCTTTGATTTTATTAATGCGGGAAATTTATAAATCTGTCGATAAGACTGAAAAATTATTTTATTCAAGGAAAAAATTATGAAATTCTATACCATTATCCGCATGAGAACAATTCTTATTCTTATATTTTTTTTGGCAAATATCCTATATGCTGGACCGATTCCAGACACAGGACAAAGTCAATCCTATACAGAGATACCAGGTGAAGATTCAGATTTTACTATTAACGAACAAAAGTTTACAAAATTAGATAGCTCAGGAAATGCTTTAAATATACTGGCAGAAAACTGGTCAATGGTTCGAGATGATATCACCGGTTTGATTTGGGAAGTCAAAAAGACTGATAGCTCTATTCAGGACAAATCCAAGCAATATACCTGGTATGATCCCAGCGACATAACAAATGCTGGTTATGCGGGATTAAATACCGATGGGACTGATACCAATGACTATATTCGAACCCTTAATACACAGGCCTATGGCGGGTATACTGATTGGCGTTTACCGAATATTTATGAATTGGCCACTTTACTGAACATGAACCAGGCCAATAATGGAATTCAATCTCAATATTTTCCTAATTCAATGAATGGCGGCTATTGGACATCCACAACTTATGCTGGCACCTCTCAAAAAGCATGGCACATTTCATTCGTTACAGGTAAAAATGCGTATGATGAGAAGTCAAAACCCATGTATGTTCGGGCTGTAAGAGGTAATATGGCCGGCTATGAATTATCCAGGTTTGTTAACAATATGGATGGTACAATTACCGATACGCTCACTGGCTTAATGTGGCAAAAAGATGATTTTCAAAGTCCCATGACCTGGGAAGAAGCCATGACACAATTTAATGATTTGTTGTTAGCCGAACATACCGATTGGCGCATGCCAACACGTGAGGAACTACGCTCTATCGTTGATTACAGCAAGATAACTCCATCAATTTATATAAATGAATTCCCCAATACAGTCCTCGGAAACTATTGGACATCAACTGCCAATCCTTTTCAAGAAAACCATATTTGGTGCATTCATTTCTATAATGGCAATGATAATTATCAATCCAAAACGAATCAGTATTACAGTCGTGCTGTCAGAGGAGGGCAGGATTATTCTGACAAAAATAAAGTATTGATTCTTTCTCCAGCCCAGGGGTCTACATGGGAAAAAGAGCATGCGATGATAATCCAATGGGATCATCACAATCTTGGGCAGGGTGAAGTTGAAATTACCATATCAAGGGATGGGGGGTTGTTTGAGTTGATCCAGGGCGGAAAAACTAAAAATGATGGTCAATTTACCTGGGAACTTATTACAGGTGATGTATCTCCTAATTGTATGATACGCATAAAACCTGAAAACAACCCTGAAGAAGCCAACACCCAATCATTTTTTAGAATAATTAATACAAAATTACCTGTTTTGGAAGTTTCACCCACTACAACAGAAGTTCCACCGCTTACTGGTACGATTGATATTGCAATTATTAATAATGGGATGTCAATTATGGATTGGCAGGCAGTTGTTCAGGAAAACTGGCTTCATATTTTAAATGATTCGATCGGAACAGGCAATTATTCATTAAAAGTCCAATATGATAATAATGCTGGCGATGTCCGAGCCGGTCATGTTGTAATTACTGCACCAGGTGCCATGAATAGTCCGCAAAACATTATTATTAATCAACAGGCAGGATATCCTGTTATTCATGTATCTCCGACAAGTCAGACCATTTCTGCAATTGATGATACAGTGATATTTCATATTTCAAATGATGGTACAAAATTCATGTCCTGGACGGCAACCATTCAGGATAGCTGGCTGGATTTCATGGGCAATTCGAGCGGCACAGACACAGGTCAAATAATTTTAAGCGTTGAACGTAACTATGGATTGACAAGAGAGGCCACCATACTTATTTCAGCGCCAGGTGCAATTAACAGCCCAACGTCAGTTACCATTACCCAAACTGCGGGTTACCCTATATTAAAGGTTTCTCCAGAATCACAGGACGTTACTGCTGAAAGTAACACAATTGACATTTTCGTACAGAATGTTGGTGCAGGAAACATGGCCTGGACGGCAACATCACTAACTGACTGGTTAATTATTGATACCGGGTTTTCAGGAATTAATGATGGCAAAATTCGTGTTCGATTTCAAGCAAATGATTCTTTGGCTAGAATTGGAACAATAAAGATTTCAACCAATGATGGTCAAAGTATTGATGTTTTGATTAAACAAAAACCAGGTCAACCTGTTTTGATGGTATCCCCTGAAGAACATCATGTGTCTGGTCAAGAGGGCATTGTAACATTTTCTATCTCAAACATAGGAAGTGGCATTTTAACCTGGTCCGCAGTTTCCAATGAAGACTGGTTGACAATTGTCAATGAAAGCTCGGGCGTTCAGGAAGGAATTATTCGTGTTAAGTATTCACAAAATATTGCATATCAACGACCGGGCTTGATTACAGTGTCATCTTCCGGCATGGCACAAACGCGTGTCTTGATTATTCAGGATGCATTAGATGGCTACCTTCCAGATGGATGGGATGTGAATCCAAAAAATTATCAATATCAATGTATGCTTGTTGCTTCTGTTTACAATAACAAAAATGAACCGATGATTGACAACAATGATGTACTGGCGGCATTTATAAATGGTGAACCTCGCGGATTTGCGTATCCACAGGACAGCCCATTTGGCAAATTATATTTTCTTCAGATATGGAGCAATACTGAGGATGTCCCTGTTACATTCCAATTCTTTGATTCAGATACAGGCATTCTCCCCATTAAGAAAAAAATTGTTTTTGGGCGTAACGCTTCATTTGGCACAATGTATGACCCTGTTGTAATTAATATTACCGAAGTTGATTTCAATCTTTCTCTAAAAAAAGGTTGGAATTGGATCAGCATGAATGTACGTGCAGAGGATATGCGGCTTAATGAATTATTGGCGTCAATGAATGGTCAATGTCAGGTCGTGGTGGGACAATTCGGTTTTGCAGAATATTATGGTGAGAAATGGTATGGAACCCTTGAAGAAATTGATCCCAGGCAAATGTATATGATAAAAATGTTTAATGCGCAAGATTTTTCTTACGCTGGAGACCCGGTAGACCTAGAAAATACTCCTATCCAGCTTGATAATGGATGGAACTGGATTGGCTATATGCCATTTATTGACATGGATATCAATCTTGCCCTTGAATCCCTTGGCAATGCTGCTAAAATAATTGTTGCTCAGGAAGGTTATTCAGAATACAGTGATCTCTGGTGGGGAGGAATTGCTGAATTAAAACATGGTCAGGGCTATCAAATTCAAGTAAGTGAACCATCAAACCTGGTTTATCCCCGATTATCCACGACTGTAAAAAGAAAAGCGCTAAATCGGAATATTCATCAACCATCTCGTCAATTTGCTCAATATCAATACCCATCATGCCTGACGATACAGCTCAAGCAAAACAAGAATTTGCTTATACCAAATTCAAATGATCGCCTTATCGCACTGTCAGAATCAGGTGAAATCAGAGGGGTCGCATCACCCAGGCAAGTATTGGATAAATCCATTTTTTTCTTACAGGTCTGGATGAAATCACAAAATGAAATAATTGAATTTAAATATAAACCTGCTTCCGGTGGTCCACTCCTGAAAGCATCAAATTCTATGAATCTAAAAGCATTTGATACGCTTGGTGGAATTGAATCACCCATAACATTAAATGTAAAGCAAGATAATCTCGAATTATTAATTGAAATCTTACAAATTCTTGCAGGCGGTCAATAATTCATGCAAACGATTGCTCAAAATCTTTTGAACTGGTTTAAAACCAACCACCGCATGCTTCCCTGGAGAGAAACCAAAGATCCATATGCCATATGGGTTTCTGAAGTGATGTTGCAACAAACTCAAGTGAATACTGTTATTCCATACTATCAACGTTTTTTAAATGAATTTCCAAATGTATCGGCCCTTGCCAGATCCACTCAGGATCATGTCCTTAAATGCTGGGAAGGTTTGGGCTATTATTCGCGGGCAATAAACTTTCACAAGGCATCAAAAATTGTAAATGATCAATTTTCAGGTCAAGTGCCATCAGATCCCTTTGTTTTTCGACAATTACCAGGTGTTGGAGATTATATCAATGCTGCTGTTCAAAGCATTGCATTTGGACATAAAATGGCAGTGGTTGATGGTAATGTTCGTCGCGTACTATCCAGATTGTACGAAATGCCAGAAACTGTTAATGATAACAAATATGCAAAGATTTTTGCAAAGAAGGCACAAACACTTTTGTGCAATAAATCACCTGGAGATTATAACCAGGCTATAATGGAACTCGGCGCACTAGTTTGCACTCCCAGAAACCAGCAATGTAATAATTGTCCTTTATCAAAGAATTGTCAGGCATTTATTCACAATACAACTTCAACGTATCCCATGCGAAAAAAAACGCCTGTGATTCCCACAGAAAATTGGGTTGCCGCAGTTATTCAAAAAGATAACAAGTTTTTGCTGACTCAGCGTAAAACTGGCGGATTTCTGGGCGGTTTATGGGAGTTTCCAGGTGGAAAAATGAACAAGAATGAAAATAATCAAAATGCTTGCTTGCGTCATATTAAGGAGCAGCTTCAGATAGATATTTCTATGAAACTTCATGTTACACAGATCAAACATACTTACACACATTTTAAACAGATCATGGATGCATTTTTATGCCTATATCAATCCGGTACAATCGTTTTAAATGGTTATACCGACTACAAATGGATTGATTGGTCTGAAATCAACCAGTTCGCTTTACCCAAATCAAACTTAAAATTTGTAAAAAAATTTGATAATTATTTACTCAAATGATAAACAAAATAATATCAATACATTAAATAAATTAATAATAAACAACACCTTCATTATGAAATCAAACCCATTTTTTTTTCAAAAAAAAATATATGATGATTGTTTATCCATATAATTTGTGTTATTAAGATTTCTATAAATGTAATTAGGAATTTTTATCATTATTTTTTCGTAGTTTATGAAATCGGATGTTGAAAAAAAAGGAGGAGCATTAATGGAAAAAACCAAAAGAACTGGTGGCAAATGGCGCGTACGTATTACTTTGCCGGTAATATTCATTACGCTGATAACAGCAACAACTCTGTTCATTATCTTTTTGAACTATTATTCGACAAAGCAATCGGTATACGCCATTGCAGATGATTTGATGACCAAGATCAGTGAACATGCTTTGGAAAAAACACTCAATCACCTAGGTCCTGCTGGAAAGCTTGTAAAGCTGAATGCTTTATCTTCTGATGGCGGTATTTTTAGTTCTGATTTTAACACAAAAATTGAAGACTTTACCAGACAACAATTAAAATGTTTTCCACAATTTTCCATGGTTAATTTTGGTAATGAGCGTGGTGATTTTTGGATGACCAAGCGGATGCCCGATGGCACAGTGAGTACGAAAATTGTATCTCGTCTGGACACATCACCCACATGCGAAAAGCTTATTAAAAAAGGGCGAGATGAAATGCCAAGTGAAACCGAAGCTGATAAAGCTGAAATTGCCAGAACTGTTGCTTCCTGTATTAAAACCAAATGGATTAATCGTGATAAAAATGGCCATGAAGCCAGCACGAAAGATGAACCCTACGGTTGTTATGATCCACGTATCAGACCCTGGTATAAAGGTGCACAATCAAAACAAAGTTTATTTTGGACAGATGTTTATGTGTTTTCATCTGATCAAAAACCAGGGATAACAGCATCCATGCCGATTATGAAAGATGGCCAATTCCTTGGCGTAACAACGATAGACATTGCACTTGAAGAATTGTCAATGTTTCTGAAAAAATTAAAAATTGGTAAAAATGGACGCGCATTCATTATCAATTCAAAGGGCAAAACAGTCGCTCTTCCAAAACTTGAAGAAGTGAGCATACAAGACGCGGTATCTGGCAAGGTCAAGTTGAATACAATAACAAATATATCAGATAAGGCAATTGTTTCATCTTATTCTGGTATTCATGAAAATATGGGAATTTCTGCCGGGCAACCTTTGAGAATGACAAAAAAAATATCTTTCAATTATTCGCATAATGGAGAAGGATATTTTGGACTATATAAACCATTTCCTTCACAATATGGATGGGATTGGATTATCGGTATTATTGTTCCAGAAGATGATTTTATGGCGAGCGTTAAAAGAAACACAGTAATTGGTTTTGCAATTTCATTCTTTTGTCTGGTTTGCGTTCTATTACTAAGTTTACTGATTAGTCGAAAGATAACACATCCTTTGGATATATTGTCTGCAAATGCAGAAAAAATTCGTCAGTTTGAATTAGACGATGACGTTGAAGTAGAAAGTGCATTTGTTGAAATAACCAAAATGGCCGACTCATTTGAAAATATGCGAACAGGATTAAAATCATTTGGTAAGTTTGTTCCAGCAGATTTGGTACGCTACCTTATAAGTTCCGGTCAGGAAGCAGAGTTGGGTGGTGATAATCAAGAACTGACCATTTATTTTTCAGACATTGTCAGTTTTACCTCAATATCAGAGAGCATGCCACCAAAAGAACTGGTTGTTCATTTGGGCGAATACTTGAGTGAAATGAGTAATATTATTCAGGACAATCATGGTACTGTGGATAAATATATTGGTGATGCGGTTATGGCTTTCTGGAATGCGCCACGTCGTGTACCCAACCATGCCTATCTGGCATGTCGTTCTGCATTGCAAAATAAAAATCGTCTACGAGAATTACGTAAAAAATGGGACGATCAGGATTTACCACCATTCAGAGCTCGGATTGGCTTAAACACCGGCGAAGTTGTTGTTGGAAACATGGGCTCTGAAGCACGATTAAATTATACTGTCATTGGTGATGCTGTCAATCTTGCCAGTCGTTTGGAAGCTATTTGTAAAATGTATGGCGTTGAAATTGTTATCAGTGAATTTACATATGCATTGGTAAAAGATAAAATGGTCGCTCGTCTTCTGGATTGTGTGTCTGTAAAAGGTAAAAAACAGGGTGTATCAATATATGAATTGGTTTCTGAAAAAGGTGAGCAAGAACCTGATTATCCAATGGAATTCATTGATACATATGAATCTGCATTTAAACTATACTTAGACAAACAATGGGATAATGCAACAGAGTTATTCAAAAAAGCAGATCAGATAGTTGGTGGTGGAAATACATCATGCTCACTGTTCATTGAACGCTGTGCCATCTTCAAATCAAATCCCCCACCGGATAACTGGGATGGTGCTTTTGTTATGACAACGAAATAATTTACATGCCATTCTTCATTGATTGAATAAATGTTTAATCAATGAAGAATTCACCAAACAAACATTTCGTGGCTTATGGCCAGAAACCTAACGATGCCAAGGAGGTAAAATAATGATTCGTAAACCTGCATCAAAAGTTCGAAAACCTTCAGGTAAACCGATGAAACGTAAAAGTGCTCAGGGTGCCGGAAATTTCAATACCAAAACGTTCCATAAAGGAGAAAATATCTTTAAGGAAGGTCAACAGGCCGCTGATGCGTACCTGATAAAAAAAGGAACTGTACAAATTTACAAAGTGGTTGATAATCAACGTCAGGTTCTGGCGAATTTGACACCCGGTCAGATTTTCGGTGAAATGGGCGTTATTAACCATGAACCCCGTATGGCAAGTGCGATGGCTTTAGAATTTACTGAGCTTGTCAGTATTGATGAAAACACAATAAACATGACATTGAAACAATCACCGCCAGTGATTAATTCCCTGACCAAACTCCTGATTCAGCGAATTCGTATCCAGGCTGAAAAATTATATAATAAAGAGGAACAAGGTGCGGATGTCTTCATGGCAACCTGTACCCTTCTTGAAATTATGTCAAAAGGCAGTGGCGGAAATGCGATTAGCTATGATGAATTGTGCGATAAAATGAAAAGCATGACACCGGCATCTCAACTAGATATGGACCGCGTCATCATGCAATTATTTAAAATCAATCTTTTATCAATTGAAAAAGCAAAAAATAAAATTAGTTCAGTTAAAGTCAATGATGTTGATACATTCTTGAATACAGCTGCCGGTTTTTACGAAAACTGGAATCAAAGCGAAGAGGCTGAATTGGAATACCTGGATATTTATGATTTTGCTAAAATGGTTAAAGCAGAGCCGGCCAATATTTATAAAAAACTTGCTGCTGAGGAAGTCCCTGAAAATCTTTTTTTCTTTCACCAAACAGGCTTAAAAGATTGGGTCAAAGAAGTGGGCGAGGAATTTTTCCAGAAAATCAAGAAAAAACGTAAAAAGATTGAAGAAATTGACTGTGTTGATGATGTGGTTGTTGTTGATAACAATACCTTACAGCAGGCATTTTCTAAAATCGGTATCAATGCTGTTGGTTTTGTTCTTTCCAAGGCGGGTGATGATGCTAAGAAACGAATTATGAACAATCTTGGTGGCAAGATGCGACAGGTTATTGAAGAAGAATTTGGCGAGGATCGTGAGGTTGATGAAATTGAAGCTGACGAAGCTGAAGAAGAATTCATCAAGACAATTAAGATTATCAAAGGTGTTATTAAAGAAGAGGATGCTGAAGGCGGTGAAGGTGAGAAAAAAGAATAATTAAGTAGTTTCGGTCCGGCTGGTTATTACTACTGGCCGGTATATCCCTACCCAAAAAAAATTCGTTCCCAGGTTGGTCCTGGGAACGTAAACCAATTAACAAAATAATCTATTTCGTATCTTCATATTTCATACCGACCAAAGCAACCAGATCCATAATAATTTCTCTAAAATCATCCATTTGTAATGATATTTCCTGTGCAGCTTCAGCGGTCCCTTCAACACTACCGACATTTTGGCTGGTGATTTTGTCAATTTGGTGCATGGCTTCTTCAACATGTTGTATGCTGCTAATTTGATCTGAAAATCCAGAGGAGATATCTTTTAATAGACCGCTAACTTCTTCTACCCCTTTTGTTACTTTTGAGAAATCTTCATCAGTCTTATGAACCAATTCAGTACCGCGTTGAATGCCATTTACAGAGGCTTGGATCGAGTCACCAGTATTTCTTGCAGCTTCACCAGAACGCATGGCTAAATTTCTTACTTCTTCAGCAACAACAGCAAATCCAGCACCGGCTTCACCAGCTCGAGCTGCTTCAACAGCAGCATTCAATGCAAGCAGATTGGTTTGAAAAGCGATCTCTTCAATGGTTTTTATGATCTTGAATGTTTCTTCACTGGTTTTTGAAATATCACCCATGGATTGAATGAGTTTGGCCATAGATTCGCTAGCTTCAGAAACTGATGTATTCGCTTTATTCATCAAGTTGTTTGCCTTATTTGCACGTTCTCCATTTTGATTTGTTTTTTCTGTTGTTTCCTTTAAGGATTCATTGGTTCTGTCTGTCGTATCCGCCTGATCTTTCGCGCCATCAGCCACTTGTTGACTTAGTGAAGTAACCTGATCAACTGCAGATGCTACGCGATCTGCCCCTTTGGTTAACATAATAACATTTCGCGCAACCGGTTTAATGATATAATACGTTAATACCCAATAGATTACCAGGCATAATATAAGGATTGCTGCGACTGATAATGTTAAAGTCGTAAATATAATAGATTTATTTTCTTGTTTTTTCTTTGATTCAATTGTTTCAGTAAGGGATTTCATACGTTGTGTCACGTCATTAATATTTTTATTAATAGAATCAAAACTTAAATACAATTCAACCCGTCCCACTGTTTCCTTTTCAAACACGATATCCTGGCTGAGCTTCATGCCATCAGTCTGGCTATTGGCATGTTTTGCCAGCATTTTGCCTTTTGCATTATAAAAAATTACCCCTTCAATATCTGTATCTCTAAGTATTTGTTGCGCAAATCGCTTCACTGAATCATGTTCAAAATCATACAATAGTGGCCCAGATACTCGAGAAATCAAGATCATCATGGACTTACCCTTTTGAATCAAGCCGGCTTCAAGAATTTCTTTTTCATAGCTTTGCTCTGTTTTAATATGTTCAATAAAATTGTCGCTTAACTCGTTTAATGACTTGCTTGACGCCCCCAGCATAACAAATAAAATGCCTAGCATCAGTGTAATACTAACACCGATTATCAATGAAAAAATAATGACAAATTTACCTTTGTCCTGATTCCTCTCTGTGGCCATAATGTCTTTTCTCCTTATTTGTTGATAATATTTTTAACCCAAACACTGATCAACTTGCTATGCTTTAATCAGTGAAATGTGATGCGCTTAAAAAAAATCTCTAGTCAGTTAAGTTATCATTTTCATTTTCAATCTCCATCCCCTGAATGTCTTTTTTTTTTAAAAGCGGTTTTAAATTGTATTTTTGATAGCATTGACTGACTTTCTCATTATTGACAAGATTGATAAAAGCCTGATTTATTTTATCGAACAATTCTATTTTGGGTGATTTTTTAGACATGGCATATTGATTTGAAATCACCTGTACATGTTTATAATTGGCCAATACATAATTGTCAAACTCTATATCTTTAAGTGCTTTTTCAAATGCAGGCATGTCCAATATAATCATGGCATCAAATCGATTAGCGGCAAACATCATGGACATATTTTTATCATCAACAGACATCTTTTTATTTATTCGGGCATCAGAATCAAACCTTTTAAAATATGCTGTTCCCTTCTTTACGCCAACAGTTACTTTATACAAATCATCATATTTTTCTATTAATGCTTCTTTACCTTTTTTTACGATAAATACTATGTTTTTTTGTTGATAGCCTATTGGTTCAAAAAATTTGACATATTCTATTCGGTCTGCTTTTTTTATAACTCTTGGAACAATATCGACACTGCCACGAATTAGGCGGCTATATGACCGCTTAAAATAATTTTGCTGCCACTTAACTGTTAAACCAACCTCTGCTGCAGCCATATTTAATACATCAATTAATGGCCCAGAAAAATCACCTGTTTGTTCATCAATGACCATTTCAGGTGGACGTTGTCGATAGTCAGCTTCTAACATGAACTCACCAGCATTCACAGATACGCTATAGACAATGATAAACATCAAGGTAAAGAAATATATTCTTTTCATTAAGCACCTCCTTTTTTATAAAAACGTTATTACAATAGCACAAATTATATTCACATTCAAATAGATATCTTCATTTTTTTTTATAAAAATGAATTTTTTATGTTTATTCATAATGGCATATTAATTGCCTTTAATTACAATAAAAAAATCATATCTTTTTCATATGCAATCATCCCGCCAAAAAATAATAAATACTAAATTTATTGCATATATTAATAAGTGATTATTTATATTATTTGCTGTAGGAAATGACAGGAACCTGTAACATCATTTTCAATCCCAAAAATATCCTATTTGAATGGACACAATATATGTTTATTTTGACCACAAATATTATTGAAATATATGTTTCAATAAATCGTACTGATAATAACCCAATTTTATTTAGTTTTCAACTTAAAAATCGTTGTTAAACAAATAATCATGCAATTGATACAAGTGTGCAATGTCATGAACATCACTTTCAAAAAATGGAATTTGATATATTGGAATTGATGGATCAGTGACAGTCAATAGATTATCAATTAACTGGTGGCAAGATGCTCCCAATCGTTCAAAGCGCTGATAGTTTTGTATAATTTTTTTGGCAAGCAAATCACTAGAAATCCAGGCATGGATAGCATCTCGATCAGCATCTGATAATTTGTCAAAGGTATTATGAACGCGATTAATAATAAATCCGCCAAATGGCATGTTATTCTCTTTTATTTTGTCATAAAAATATAAGGCCTCAAGCATCGGTGAGCGCATGGGACTGGAAATTGCCAAAAATACAGTTTGTGAGCTTGATAAAACTGCTTTGATCGCCTGGCTCCGATTTCTAAAACCATCAATAAATGAATCATCCGCCAGATAAAAAAAGTCGGCCAGATCATTAAGCGCCTGAATTCCAAAAATCTTACTAATTGAACGTAAAACTGGTGATGCAACAAAGTATATCATTCGATATCCAAATTTTCCAGCCTTGAAATAAGGCTTTAACAAATTCCAAAAAAAATGCCGTCCAAACAAATCGTTTAAACGTTCAGGCGCATCTAAAAAATCCAATGCCCGACGACTTGGCGGCGTATCCAAAACGATTAGATCGTATTTTTCTGCTTCATTTAATTCGTACAACTTTTCCATGGCCATATATTCATGAGTTCCGGCAAGACTGGTGGAAAGGTATTGGTAATATCGGTTATTTAAAATATTTTCCGCCATCTCTGGTGTTGCTGAATAAGCTGTAACAACCCGATCGAACACGTGTCGCGTATCCAGCATCATGGCAAAGAGTTCTCCTTCAGGTTTAAGGCCAATGGCTTCAAAACAAGAATCAGGAACACGTTGTTCTTCATATTTTATTGATTTTAGCCCTAAGGCATCAGCCAAACGTTTAGCAGGATCAATGGTTAGCACAATAGTTTTTTTGCCAATTAAGGCGCCATAAAGTCCGATCGTTGCCGACAGTGTTGTTTTTCCAACACCGCCGCTTCCACAACAGGCAATTATTTTAGCTGTTTGTATTTTATTCTTCATTATGATTTTTTTCTACTTACTCTGCCATCAAAATATGAACAAGTGCTTCTATATTCCGAATAGACAGACGATGCGAAAAAATAAAGGGCAATTCGATAATTTTTTCATTCTTTTCTTTTTGATCATACATTTGATCAATATATTTTTGCTGCAATTTTCTTCGAAATAAGGTCGATTTTGCAAGATTAAACATTGGTTTAAGTTTCTTTAGATGCTCTTTTTGATCAATTTCTTTTATTTTTTCACATATTGTTGCTTCATCTGCAGCTGAAAACTCATTGGGATACACACTATTGATGAATGTTTTTTGTACTGGCATATGAATTTTTTCAGTTGCAATAGATTTAAATTCCAGCGATTCATTCACAGGTAATTCTTCAGGAATTGTAACAAGTGTCATGCAAGTTTTGTCTTGATCTATCAGTAAGTTATGAACCACACGTGTCTGTTCTACGATTGGCCCCACAATTAACATATTGATCAATGTTTGTGGAAGCATGAGCAAACTAACCCCATGACCGGTTGCAGGGGCATCCACAATAATTAAATCAAAATGCGGTGCATTATCAAAGGTTTTGTCCTGTTCCCATCGCCAGATCTGGCCCAGGGTCATCACTTCCTTGAGTCCAGGTGTCGCAGTAATGATATATTCGAATATTTTGCTTTTGACAATTCGCGCAGCAATAAAAGGAATATTTACATGAAGTTTAATATATTCCTGTAAAACAGACTTTGCATTTATTCGCACACCCCACAAATCAGGTTGAATTTGAATGGGTGATTCTGGTAATGTCCCTTGATCAAAAATTTGTCCAATTGCGTCTGCATCACCCACTTCCACTAAAAGAGTTGTTTTTTTTAATCGCTTCGCCGCAATTCCCAGTGCTGCACTAACAGTCGTTTTTCCAACGCCACCTTTTCCAACAACAAATATTAATCGGTGATCAAATATTGACATTTGTTATTCTCTTTTTTGAACCGGTTGTTTTTTTACAAGGAAACTTTCAAAAAAATTAATACCTCGGCCCACCTCGGCCCAGACATGTTTTACCTGATTGGTAAATTTTTTCGAGATTTCCAAAGTTGAATGATCGTCCAATTTTGTTTTTCCTGTCACATCTATTGCTTTCTCGGATAGGTCTATAGGTGTATACATTTTTTTCTTAGCCCTGAAAGGGCGGCAACATACCAGCCCAGGGCAACGCCCTGGGGAAATATATAAAAAGTTTTAAGCCCTGTAAGGGCGTTACACTTTTAGTTTGTCTTTATGTTGCGCCCTTACAGGGCTTAAATATTGGTTAATCTTTACCCAGGGCGTTGCTGGTATGTTGCCGCCCTTTCAGGGCTAAGAAAAAAAATGTATACACTTGTAGACCTATCCGTGCTTTCTGATTCCCACGCAGAGGGTAGGACTCCCCCCCCTTTGATTTTTGTTTAACAAAAAGCATTCTATGTCTGACAAACTTATAATAAAGAGAATCATATAGTCAATACTTATTTTGAATTAATTTTACAACGATAGATTACACAAATGTCAACATATTTACAGTTCGTTTATTACAACACAATCTCCAAAAAAACAATATTCTTTTATAATTAAGTGTGTTATAAAGAATAATTTATTCGTTAATATTCGGCACAGAGCTTGCGATTGAATTAATCAAACACTAACGAAAGTGAGGTTAACGTGAATCACACAATAAAACCAATTCTATTGAGTTTATTAATCATTTTATTAATCACAGGGCATTCATTTGCATTTAATACAAATGATTGGTTTGATGAATGTCCTGATGGCCAATGTGGCTCTCCACCCACTGGTGGTGTTGGCGGAGGTGGCAGCGGCGGTGGTCCGCTTGTTGTCAGTTATGATTTAGGGCCTACTTTTTCATTGCAAGAAGATATTGACGCTGACGGCTATATTGATCCATTGGACAATTGTCCATTTACACCCAATGATCCAACTGAGAACTTTGATGGCGACGATTTTGGCAACGCTTGTGACAATTGCAAACATCAGGCCAATAATGATCAAACAGACACTGATGGCGATGGCGATGGTGATGCATGCGATGATGATATTGATAATGATGATATTTCAAATGTATCGGACAATTGCCCATCAGTATTCAACAGCAGTCAACTGGACACTGATGGCGATGGTATGGGCGATCTTTGTGATCCAGATGATGACAATGATGATATTCCCGATGCAATTGATAATTGTGTGAAGGTTTTCAACCCGGATCAACATAATTCAGACAGTTATTTGGTAGGTGATCACGATGGTGATGCCTGTGATTTTGATAGCGACAACGATGGCTATATTGATATTGCTGATGAGAACAATTCGAACGAGATTGTTGATTTATGTCCCAATTGTCGTTCAGACAATAATCTTGATTTGGATGCTGATGGTGTTGGCAATGCGTGTGATAATTGTCCAGGCCAATATAATCCAGATCAACAAGATTCCGATCATGATGGAAGAGGAGATATTTGTGATGATTAAATCCATTCATTTTTTTATTATCATTCTGTTAGCCTTCGTTCCTGCCTGTGATGAAGAAACAAGCTGGGAATATCAACCAACAAGATATCGTGTCAACTTATCGGGGAAGTTTTTAACTGAATCACCTGATGAAATACAGTTTCCAGTCAAAGTCCTGTTTGCAATTGACTGCTCACTCAGTATGGGGGTCATTGCTGATGGTCAATCAACCGGCTCTGACCCGCATTTTTTAAGAATAGAAGCTGTCAGACAATTCATTGATACATACAATAGCAATGATAATACATCATTTGAAATTATGCTCTGGAACAATGATGTCTTTGCCAGAACTCGAACCTCAGATGGGCAAGGCGGATTTACCAAAGATCCTGTTGAGCTCAACCGTGTATTGGACCTGGCCCGAAATGACACCATGACTGATTATCTGGGAACATTGACAACAATTCATGCGGATATTGAACGAGACATTTTGAATATGCAGCAAAACAGTCCCCAAAATTTAATTCGATCCAAATATGTTGTAATCTTTTTAAGTGATGGAATGTCCAATGTGCAGGGAGGAAATCAGGATGATAATGATATTTGGAAAAAAGTTGATGATATCTATTCCATGGTATTAAGCTACGATGTGTCCGGTTTTCAGTTACAACCTTTTTTATTAACAGGCATGTTTAATGACAGCCAGGCTGCACAAATAGCCCTGGCAAGAGCTGAAACAACATTACAAGGAATGGCAGAGCGTGGTAATGGTACGTATCGAACATTTGAAAATGCTGAATCCATTGATTTTATAAATATTGTTGATATGCGATTAACCATTGAATATCAAATCAAATATATTGTTGCGTATAATCATAATGCAATTCCAAACGTAGCGTACATTGAAATCGACTCTGATGGCGATGGTCTTAGTGATACTGAAGAAATGGCTGAGGGCACAAATCTTCGAAATTGGGATACAGATAATGATGGCATGAGCGATTTTTTTGAAATTCGTATGAGTTCACCTGGCCATAACATGGACCCAATAACACCAGATAGCCCTTGTGATTATCCAGTCAGTGGAATTTGGAAAGATTCTGATTATGATGGTCTTTCAGATTGTGAAGAATATGTCAAAGGCACAGACAGATATATTCCTGACTCTGATCGCGATGGTATTCCTGATGGTCTTGAATTTCAGGCAGGTACAAATCCTCTTGAAAATCAAATTACCAATGATACTGATTTTGATGGCGTTAGTGATAATTTTGAAATTCAAATACATTCAAGTGTGAGAATTACAGACCCTAAAATTCATGAACGTTACGCTTATGCCTATCATCTTGAAGACCAGGGGCTGATTCCACTGGAACAAGGCTCAGACCAGAAATCATTTGTTCGTGAGTATGCTTTCAACATTGATGGCATTGACCTTGTTGAAACAAAAGGAAATGTATTGAACGATGGCACGCATTTATTTGATGGGGACAATATGATCAGCTTGTATATTGCGCAAGTGCCTGAAGATAATCCACATAGACCACCCATTTTTCGAAAAGTTGTATTGATTGTCAATATATCTGATGCCAACAAGACAATCATGTTGACACCGGGTGATTTTGATCTTGTTCAGTAAGAAAAGAAAGGAATAATAATATGATACGCTATTCTATGATCATTATGTTCATATGTTTTTGTGTTGCCTGTGAATCTTCTGATGAATCGCCTTCATTATCATCCGAACAGACGACACAAATACTTTCATCAGGCCAGCAAGTAACCGGAAAAATCGATTCAAAGGGAAAGGTAGACTGGTATCAATACCGAACACGTCGTGCAAATTCACTGTTACATATACAGTGTACGAACAATACTCAAAGACCAGATACAGAGCTTCTAGTTACTGCCTATCAAATGAACCTTGATGGCACTCATGAGCGCCTTTATGCAGATCATGCACCAGAAAACAGTGTTTTGCCTACAAATATTCAAATGAATGTGTTTGTGAAATATCCTCAAGATATTTATTTATCTGTTCGTGATTACATGGATGATGATATTTCGAGTTATCCCTATTATCTGAAAGTTTCAGAGTCTGAATTCAATTCAACCAATGCTAATATTGAATCCGCAATCCCGATCACTGTGGATGATTTTGATAACTGCGCCAATGCTTCTATTGAATCCATTGGTCAATATGATCAATTTCGATTTACAGTTCTGTATCGTGGCATTTACGATTTCTTAATTTCTCCACAGACTTTTCAACATACATCACCAGTTATTTTTTCTATAGAAATTTTTAATAGCCTGGGTTCAAGTGTGATCCAACACAAACCTTTTCACAATTATGAAACCTGCCTACCATTATTGCTGACACCCGGTGAATATCGGATCGTAATCAGTGATTCAGGTCAGGATAATGCAGATTCCTCAGCTTCGTGTCGTGTGTGCATACAATCTCGATCTGAACTTGAATTGGCTCTTAATGACAATCTGAATCGTTCTACAAACTTAGGTGATATCGGAACAGAAAGCATTCAGATTGATGGGCGTCTTGCATATATAAATGATAAAGATTGTTATGCGGTGAATCTTTTATCTGACAGTGATAGTGATTTGGCAATTATACAGCTTGAATTTCAATCATTAACCCATCATCAGGGGACATATCAAATTGATTATTATGACACCGACCAGCTTATCCGCTCTCATGAATACACGCCTGGAAATTATGCCTACAAAACGATGATAAATATTCAAACCCTTGAAAACACGATGTGTATCCATGCTATTGAAACAGATCAGTGTAACGCAATGGCCTATACAGCCCAATTATCATTGGAATGGGTAGAGGATCCCGATGAAAAACTGGAAAAACAGAATCCAGTCTCTGGAGAATGGGAGCAGGGTAACAACACAATTCACACCGCCAATTATCGTGAAGTTTCTGAATTGACATCAACAATGAATGGAAAGATTTCATATCAGGGCGATGAAGACTGGTATGCTTTTTCAGTCAATAAAAATCAGGCCAGTGTAATGAATGTTTTTTTCAATACCCAATCTGGCGGACCAGTTGAATATCGTCTTTCCATGCGTACTGATGCCATTCCTCTTCGTGACTTAAAAGCACTGAATCCTTCACAAGAAAAAACACTTATCAAAACCAGTATCTGGTTGCCTCATGATAACACAACAGAAACATATTTTTTGCGTATTTGTGATGATTTAGGCAATGATGCTGATCCCTTTAATGATTATTCCATTCAAACATTTATTACACCAACACCTTTAACCATTGCCACAGCGGAAACTGACCAACCAACCTTGTATCATCATGAATCCAAAGGTGTTGCTTCAAGTGCAATATCACTTCAACTGTATGATCATTCCACACAAAGTTTTAAAGTAGATACAGTCAGCCTTCGTGTAGACAATCCATTGGCTATCACGCAACTTGATGAAAATGGGTTAGTAATTGAATATCCCTGGATAGGCGGATATATCGATTATCAAGGAGATCATGACTTTTTCTTGTTAACACTAGATTCGTCAAATATCTCTACTCTGGGCTTAGATGATAGTTTTGCAACAGATCAATGGTATTATGATATTTCAATTGATTTTAAAAGTGCTGGATCATCTGTGGAATATATCTGGAAGCTCTTTCGCAATAGCAGTCAAAATAAAAAATTAGTTGACAGGCAGAATGTTTCCAATGGCTTTTTTGCAAGTGCAGGGGACACTGATTTGCAAAAGCAGGCTTTTCAAATGCATCATCCGGAATCTGGACAACAGTTTTGGGCGGGAAATCAGTGGGCTGGGCAATTCTATCTGTGTATTACTGATTTTAATAATGTGACCGGTGATTTGCCAGATGATGATTGGGGGTACGATACCCCCTATTATTTTAAGCTAAAGCTGGTTTATCATCCGGGTGTAAGTAGACCATAGGCAATACATATCAATCATGCATACTCGAAACTAATGCCCTTTGGTATTTGGGGTCGGACCAAGCCAACCATTTAAAATTCAACAGTTTTCATTCCAAAAAAGGCTGTTTTTCCCCTCTATAACCTCCTTTTCGGCATCAAAAAAAGAGTTATACGATTCAACCTCCTCAC
>Ga0272440_1000472_pt1 | contig 34085 bp, 29 predicted proteins | sample SSMMMBAug17_FD_192440 | JGI IMG/M metagenome (GOLD analysis project Ga0272440, IMG submission 192440) | Marine sediment archaeal communities from Little Sippewissett salt marsh, Falmouth, MA, United States - SSM-MMB-Aug17 | ecosystem: Environmental > Aquatic > Marine > Wetlands > Sediment ... | reverse complement strand
AGTACCTTTTGCAAGGGCTGAATATTTGACATTAAAAGGGAAAAAAACAGATGGTTTTTTTACAACGATAAAAAACAGTGTTTATGAAAAAAAGACTGTTTTTCCCAAGACCCCAATTGCCATGAATGAAGATTCATTTTTTACATTAAAGGAAAAGGATATCCCTTATAAAAATCTGATGTCATTAAAGGGTTTAAAAGTAGGCACAGTGAATGAATATCCATATAGTGAAGAATTTGAAAAGGCAGATTTTTTTAAAAAAGATATTGCACCATCAAGTAAATCCAATATTCGAAAACTGGTTGGCAAAAGAATTGATGTATTAATTGAAGATAAACTGGTCATGTCTCAATTATTAAAAGAAATGAAATTGCAGGATAAAATTAAGTGTATCGGTGTTCAGGCAGTCAATCCGTTGTATATCAGTTTTGCAATTAACCGACCCATTATCAAAACCTACATTGAAAAATTTGATGAAGGTATGGAAATAATCAAATCAAATGGTACATATCAAAAGATTTTGGATAGTTATCAATAAAAATTAAATCCTGGCAGTTCTGTATGGATTAAGATCAGTTCTTTTATTTACTTACCCGCTTGCATAAATCAGACAAGTCAGATATGATTGACTTGTCTGACTTGAGGAATAACCAGTCCATTGTAAATTATCTCATTTTCATTTTATTTTATTAAAATTAACATGATCGTACATTCTTGTGGAGGTTACCCATGAATACTTTACAAGCAACATATCTTAAGAATCCTTTTTCATGGAATTTCTTTTTCGAAAGATTTGGAAAAGAAAACTGGCCAGAAGTGTTCTCCTCTGTATTCAAGAGAAAATGGAAATCTGAAATTATTTATCCGGAAAGCGATGGTAAACCAATGGCTGATAATACGAAACAATACAAGATAATTGTCAGGGTCAAGGAAAATTTTTAACATCTGTTTGTCAATCGCGATGATGTATTGAAATAATGCGCGCTGATAAAGCCTGGCAAAAAATCAACGATCTTGAAAACAAGGTTGAACTATTGATGAAACATATAAATACATAGAATATTTTTTTTCATCATATTGTATAATTGAACTTTTTATTCTTTTTTTGAAGGTGATATAATATGATTATAAGGATCAATGGACAGGATTTAACATTTGATCAAGAATTATCCATCCAAAATTTTCTTGATACAAAAAATATCAGCATCAATTCTGTTGTGGTTGAATTAAATCAAAGCATTATTCCTTCAGATAAGTATCCTACAACCTGGCTTACACATCAAGATAATCTTGAAATACTGAGATTTGTAGGAGGGGGTTAATGATATGCAGGATGATATTTTTGAAATTAGCGGTAAAAAGTTAAGCAGCCGCCTGTTTATTGGAACGGGTAAATATGCATCAGACCACATGATACCTGAAGTATGCAAAAGCACAGGCGCATGTGTGATTACTGTTGCATTGCGGCGAGTTGATTTTAATGCCATTACTGATAATGTCATGAAGCACATTCCATCTCATATGCAACTGATGCCCAATACATCAGGTGCAAGAACATCTGATGAGGCCATTCGTATCGCAAGACTGGCACGCGCAACCGGATGTGGAAACTGGATCAAAATTGAAGTCATAACCGACAATAAATATCTTCTTCCAGATGGTTATCAGACGGCAAAAGCGACCGAAATTCTGACAAAAGAAGGTTTTGCAGTATTTCCCTATATCAATCCAGATTTGTATGTTGCCAGAGATCTGGTCAACGCCGGCGCAGTTGCAATTATGCCCCTTGGCGCACCTATTGGCAGCAATCGCGGCATTCGTACTGAAGAAATGATTAATATTCTTATTGATGATATTGATCTTCCAATTATTGTAGATGCCGGAATCGGAAAACCATCTCATGCTTGCCAGGCCATGGAAGCTGGTGCAGATGCATGTCTTGTGAATACGGCAATTGCAACATCAGAAAATCCGATACTTATGTGCAAAGCCTTTGCTGATGCCATTCGCGCTGGAAGAAATGCATTTTTAGCAAAAGCAGGTGCGACAAGCCAGTTGGCATCAGCATCCTCGCCTTTGACAGGATTTATTCACAATGATGAAGGTCTACAATGAGTTTTTATTCTGTCTTGGAACAATATCAAGAACATGATATTGAAATAATTACAGGTTCTATCAATCAACAAACGGTATTGAGAAGCCTGAATAAAAATACCTTAACCATTGAAGACTTTGCAGCATTAATTTCTCCTGCGGCGCTGCCCTGTCTTGAACAAATCGCTCAAAAATCACATGACATAACGCGTCGCTATTTTGGCAATACAATTCATTTGTTTACACCCATGTATTTATCCAATTATTGCAATAATCGCTGTCTGTATTGCGGATTTAATCATGATACCCAAATTGAACGCTATCAAATGAATGTAGATGAGGTTGAAAACGAAGCCAAAGTTATTGCATCAACCGGATTGAAACATATTCTGATTCTAACAGGTGATGCCCCTGAAAAGGCATCAATTTCATACCTTCAGTCGTGTTGTGACGTTTTAAAACAATATTTCAGTTCTATTTCCATTGAAATATATGCACTTGAAAAAAAAAATTATGAAACTTTAATTGAATCAGGGGTTGATGGTCTGACAATCTATCAAGAAACGTACAATAAAAAACTTTATGACAAACTTCATCCAACAGGCCCCAAAAAAAAATATATATTTCGTCTGGATGCACCACAGCGCGGTGCAGAAGCAGGAATGCGAAATGTTACTATTGGGACGCTTTTGGGGCTGGATTCATGGCGAAAGGATATCTTTTTTACGGCGTTGCATGCCAGTTGGTTAGAAAAGCATTATCCGGAAACAGAAATATCCATTGCCTTACCAAGGATTAGACCTTATTATGGATATTATCAGCCTGAATATCAGGTTTCTGACCAGGATATGGTTCAAATGATTATTGCAATCAGAGTTTTTTTGCCAAGGTGTGGCATTACCATTTCCACACGAGAGCGGGCATCTTTTCGAAACAATACGATCAGACTTGGGGTGACAAAAATGTCAGCAGGTTCAACAACAGCAGTTGGTGGGCATAGCCTGTCCAATCAACATAATCAGTTTGAGATCTCAGATAAGCGATCCGTTGAACAGATGGCTGCCTATCTTGAACAGAATAATGTTCAACCTTTGTTTAAAGACTGGGAAAGATTTTAATGGAAGATTTGAATCGTTTTGAAAAGGGGCTGCTCAGGTATCTATCTCCTGATTGTTTTGAAAAACTGATAAACGTTCAAATTGGCATTGCCGGTTGTGGTGGTATTGGTTCCAATTGTGCCCATAACCTTGTACGCTGCGGGTTTAAAAGATTTGTTCTGGTTGACTCAGATTGTGTTGATGATTCAAATTTGAACCGGCAATTTTTTTTTGATATTCAAGTGGGACAATCAAAAGTTGAAATGCTTCAGCAGACTTTACTTGCAGTGAATAACAAACTATTGATTCAACCCATTCAAGATAAAATCAATTCAGATAATATTCAGCAGATACTCGGTCAATGTGATGTTATTGTTGAGGCTTTTGATGATGTATTATCTAAAAAGATTTTGACTGAAACTTTCTTACACTCAGAAAAACTGCTTGTTACTGTCTCAGGTATGGGGGGCTATGGCGACTGTGATGACATTATCTGTAAGAAAATAAGAGATAATTTTTATATGGTGGGTGATGGAATGTCAGAAGTAACTGACAGTCTTCATCCATATTCTCCTAAGACAAATATCGCTGCTGCAAAGCAGGCAGATATAATTTTTAACTATTATATGCAAGCTTGCATTTGATAAGGAATACTCAAAAATAATGTTCTCTTAGAAAATAAAGGCATTTACATGAAACATAATAATTCATATATCAGAACATTGGATGCAAATCTGAATCGTGTGTCTGAAGGTATCCGTGTCATTGAAGATGTTTTCCGATTTGGATATGAAAACAGTGCCATGACCGACTCACTCAGACAGATCAGGCATCGTGTTAGAAAGACATCAAGAATGCTGACACCTTTATTGTTGACAAACAGACGCGTTGGTTCTGATCCAGGTATAGAAATTTCCATGCAATCCGATATAGATCCGCGCAGCAAACGAACTGATATTTTACATGCCAATTTCAAAAGGATTCAGGAAGGTTTACGATCAATTGAAGAATCACTCAAATCTATGGATAAATTTGATATTGCCAGACAGTATGAACAAATCAGATTTGAAGTCTATTCTCTTGAAAAACAATCTTATCTGGCTATTTCAGGAAATAGAAATAAAACGTTTCCATCGACAGATATTTATTGCCTGACTGCAGAATCTCTATCCTCTGGCAGAAGCAACCTGACTGTCGTTGATGAAATGATTAAAGCAGGTGTAAAAGTTATCCAATATCGTGAAAAAGAAAAAGCCTTTGGCGATAAATACAAAGAATGCATGAAAATCAGAGAAATGACACAGGCAAATGATGTTACATTCATTGTCAATGATCACGTGGATCTGGCCCTTATGACCCAGGCTGATGGTGTGCACATTGGCCAGACAGATTATCCTGTTGAAGCAGTCAGAGCATTAACCGGAGATAATTTTATTATTGGCATTTCCACACATGCACCTGAGGAAGCCTTACGTGCACAAGAATCTGGTGCAGATTATATTGGCGTTGGGCCCATTTACAGCACAAAAACCAAAACAGATGTTTGCGATCCAGTAGGTCTTGAATATCTTGATTTTGCAGTTAAAAATATCACGATTCCATATGTCACCATTGGCGGAATCAAGGAACATAACATTCATGAAGTTGTTCGTTCTGGTGCAACATGTGTGGGAATTGTTTCTGAAATTACCGGCGCTGACAATATTGGAAACAAGATTCAATCTATTAGAAAAAAAATAAAGGATGCTCAAAATGAAACAATATAAAACCCAAATGGATGCTGCAAGTAAAGGGATTTTAACAGAAGAAATGAAACAAGTTGCTGAAAATGAAAGCATTGACCCAAATGCGCTTCTTTCTTCCATTGCTCAAGGAACAATTATCATACCTGCCAATAAAAATCATACGAATCTTATACCCGCAGGTATTGGCACTGGATTAAAAACAAAAATTAATGTCAATCTGGGTATATCAAAAGATTGTCGGGATCTTGACAAAGAAATTGAGAAGGTCGAATATGCCTTGTCCTTAAAAGCAGATGCAATCATGGATTTAAGTTGTTTTGGCCGCACACAGGATTTTAGAAAAAAACTGATTGATATATCACACGCCATGATTGGCTCGGTTCCTATTTACGATGTCATTGGATTTCATGAAAAAGCACTCAAGGATATTTCGGTGGATGACATTTTTCAGGTTGTTGAAACCCATGCAAAAGATGGTGTAGATTTTATTACAATTCATGCCGGTTTGACACAGTCTGTCGCTCAAAAAGTTAAAAATAAAATAAGGCTCACAAATATTGTATCCAGAGGTGGTTCCCTTTTATTTTCATGGATGGCTTTTCATGAACGTGAGAATCCATTCTATGCCAATTTTGATCGCTTGCTATCAATCTGTAAAGAATATGATGTCACATTGAGCTTAGGCGATGGCTGTCGCCCTGGCTCAATTCATGATTCCACTGATGCTGTTCAGATCGAAGAATTGATTGTTTTGGGCGAATTAACGCAAGCTGCCTGGGATCAAAACGTTCAGGTGATGATCGAAGGTCCGGGGCATATGGCGCTGAATGAAATTTCAGCCAATGTTGTACTTGAAAAAAAATTGTGTCATCATGCCCCTTTCTATGTTTTGGGACCGATTGTTACAGATGTTGCACCTGGATATGATCATATAACAAGTGCTATTGGCGGCGCCATAGCAGCATCGGAAGGCGCAGACTTTCTATGCTATGTAACACCTGCCGAGCATTTAAGACTTCCGGATCTTGATGATATGAAACAAGGTATCATTGCCACCCGCATCGCTGCCCATGCAGCAGATATTGTCAAAGGGGTTCATGGTTCAAGACAGTGGGATAATGCTATCAGCCAGGCCAGAAAAGACCTGAATTGGAAAAAAATGTTTGAACTGGCGATTGATCCTGAAAAAGCAAAAAGTTATCGGGCATCATCCATACCAGAACATGATGACACCTGTACGATGTGTGGAAAAATGTGTGCCGTGCGAACAATGAATCAAATTGTATAGGAAATCGTATCATGTGCGGCAGATTTGCTCAGACTTTGAAATTGGAAGAATGGATTGATCATTTTCAAATCAATCATGAAGACATTAATGATATACAGCCTTCATATAATATTGCACCTACCCATATGGTGTCATGCATTATTTTTCAGGATAATAAACGTATTATTAAACCAATGAAATGGGGTTTGATTCCCTCGTGGGAAAAGAATTGTAAAGTTGGTGCAAAGTATATAAATGCCAGAAAAGAAACAGTTAAAACAAAAACAGTTTTCAAAAATGCGTATTATCATCGACGATGCATTGTCCCAGCAACTGGATTTTACGAATGGAAAAAGTCAAAACATACGAATCAGGCATACTTTTTTACATTGAAAAACAAAGTGCCAATGGCATTTGCAGGTATATGGGAAGAATCTCAAAATACAGAAGGTGATCTGGTCAATTCATTTTCAATTATAACAACACATGCAAATAAAATAGTTACGCCTATACATTCCAGAATGCCAGTCCTGATAAACCCGGCGGGTTATGATCGATGGCTTGATATTTATCGACCCGATAATAATTTTATCTATCAATTAATTTCAGATGACTTAATGACTGCTTACCCTGTATCATCGTTTGTCAACAAGGTTTCCAATAATAGTCCCCATTGCATTCAGATAAGCAGAAATCATGTTCAAAAAAATTTCTTGTTTAATTAAATTAAGAAGGATTGAATAAGACACTTCTTCATTGAGAAATCCTTGGTTTGTTTAAAATGCTAATTTTGGGGATAAAAATTAGGTTCTAAGGGCTAAAAATAGATGCTATTATTTTAATTATAGCTTAAAATCAATTGGTTATAATTTGATTTTTGGTCCGACCCCATTATCAAAACATTATCAAAATTATCAAAACGGCTTTATAGCACCCAAATTCCAAAAATATCCAGGTAATATGGGCTTATTCTCATAATAATTTTTTGTAAGCAACTGTTTTATTGAATAATATCTTTTTTCTAATGAATTCGTTCTTGAAAATTATCCAAAGAAAACTATGTTTAATACTTTCAATAACACAATAATGATTAAAAAAAGGAGAAAAGTACGACATGTCACAAAAAATGCAAACATTAGATGGTAACACAGCCGCAGCCCATGTAGCTTATGGGATGAGCGATGTTGCCACAATTTATCCAATTACGCCGTCATCGCCTGTTGGCGAAATTGCTGATGAATGGGCAGCATCAGGACGCAAAAATATTTTTGGTCAATCCATGCTTGTTCGTCAATTACAATCAGAAGCTGGTGCAGCAGCATCAGTTCATGGCTCACTGGTTTCCGGTGCACTGACAACAACCTTTACTGCATCTCAGGGCTTGTTGTTAATGATTCCCAATATGTATAAAATTTCAGGAGAATTGTTACCTGGCGTCATTCATGTCACAGCACGCGCCATTGCAACCCATGCCCTTTCAATTTTTGGAGACCATCAGGATGTCATGACTGTTCGCGAAACTGGATTTGCATTGTTAGCATCAGCTTCAGTTCAAGAGGTCATAGATCTTGGGCTCGTAGCTCATTTGGCTGCAATTGAGGGCAGTGTTCCATTTGTACATTTTTTTGATGGTTTTCGGACATCTCATGAATATCAAAAAATTTATATGATTGACTACAAAGATATGGCTGATCTGGTCAATTGGGAAAAAGTTGCCGAATTTAGAGCACGTGCTGCCAATCCTGAACGTCCGGAATTAAGAGGTACTGCACAAAATCCAGATGTTTATTTTCAGGGTGCAGAAGCATCAAACGCCTATTATGAAAAATTACCGGAAATTGTTCGATCCTGTATGAAAAAAGTATCTGATCTTACTGGCCGTCCATATAATCTATTTGATTATGTTGGAGCGCCTGATGCACAAAATGTCATTGTATCAATGGGATCTTCCAATGAAACAATTGATGAAACAGTCAAATATCTTGCAGATAAGGGGGAATCTGTTGGCCTGGTCAAGGTTCGCTTGTATCGCCCTTTTGTTACAGATGATTTTTTGAAAACCATGCCTGATTCTGTCAAATGTATCAGCGTTCTGGATAGAACAAAAGAGCCCGGTGCTTTGGGCGAACCTTTGTACCTGGATATTTGTTCCACATATTTTGAAAACAGGGATCAGATTGGAACGCTTCCAAAGATTATTGGCGGTCGATATGGATTGGGTTCAAAAGAATTTACACCAGCAATGGTTAAATCGGTTTTTGACAATATGCAATCCAGTACACCTAAAAATCATTTTACTGTTGGTATTGTCGATGATGTCACCCACACTTCACTTCCTGTAGGGGAACCGCTGAATGTTGCGCCTGAAGGTACAGTCAGTTGCAAATTCTGGGGGCTTGGCGCTGATGGCACTGTGGGTGCCAATAAAAGTGCGATAAAAATTATTGGTGATAATACAGATCTATTTGCACAAGCTTATTTTGCATATGATTCCAAAAAATCAGGTGGTGTAACAATTTCACATTTACGTTTTGGAAAAAACCCCATTCAATCTACATATCAGATCAATACAGCAGATTATATTGCCTGTCATAATCCTGCTTATGTTGATATGTATGATATTCTTGATGGTATCAAACCTGGCGGAACCTTTGTGATTAATTCGTCCTGGTCTGTTTCTGATATGGAGAAAAACATACCGGCTTATATTCGCCGTACCATTGCTGAGAAAAAACTCAAATTCTATTCCATTGATGCAGTCAAGATTGCCCAATCTGTTGGTTTGGGTGGACGTATTAACATGATCATGCAGACCGCTTTTTTTAAACTGGCCAATATTATTCCTGTAAATGATGCCATTGCATACTTGAAAAAAGAAATTCAAAAAATGTTTGGCAAAAAAGGCGATCATATTGTCAAAATGAATGTTGATGGCGTTGACAAAACACTGGATCATCTTATCAAAATTGACTATCCTGATTCCTGGGCCAAAGTTACTGATGAAACTGCTGCCGATACAGAAGAGCCTGATTTTGTTAAAAATGTTATGCGTCCGATGCTCGCTCAACAGGGCGATAAACTACCGGTCAGTGCATTTACGCCTGATGGCATTTTTCCAGTTGCCACAGCAAAGTATGAAAAACGTGGCGTGGCGATCAATGTACCCGAATGGGTAATGGATAACTGTATTCAGTGTAATCAATGTGCGATGGTTTGCCCCCATGCTGCTATTCGCCCGGTTCTGCTAACAGATGACGAATTAAAAAATTCACCGGATAATTACGAAGCCAAACCCGCACTGGGTAAAGAATTTAAGGGTTATCATTTCAGAATTCAGGTGAATACGCTGGATTGTCTGGGTTGTGGTAACTGTGCAGATATCTGTCCTGCAAAAAAACCGGCACTGCTGATGAAACCACTGACCTCTCAAACTGAAAAACAGGTGCCCAACCATAAATACAGTATAACACTTCCCACGCGAGATCATCTGTCAAAAAGAAATACAGTCAAAGGAAGTCAGTTTTATCAACCATTGCTTGAATTCTCTGGTGCATGTGCAGGATGTGGTGAAACGCCATACGCCAAATTGCTTACCCAGCTATTTGGAGAACGTATGGTTATTGGAAATGCCACGGGTTGTTCCTCTATTTGGGGGGGATCGGCACCATCAGTACCATACTGTACAAACAAAGATGGATTTGGTCCCACATGGGGGAATTCCTTATTTGAAGATGCCGCAGAATTCACTTATGGTATGTTCCTCGGTGCAATCCAACAGCGTAAACGTCTGGCTGATTTGGCGACACAGGCTCTGGATGCTGATTTTCCAGATAATGTTAAAACCGCATTGCAAGGATGGCTTGATAATCAACGCGATCCAGAACTATCCCGAAAATATGGCGATGAGCTCAAAGGATTGCTTCCAGAGTATTCAAACACCCTTGCGAGTGAAATGATGGCATTGTCTAAACTGTTTACCAAAAAATCATATTGGATATTTGTGGGTGATGGGGCTGCTTATGACATTGGGTTTGGTGGTATTGACCATGTGATGGCTTCAGGTGAAGATATTAATGTGCTCATTTATGATACAGAGGTTTATTCGAATACTGGTGGACAATCCTCCAAAGCCACGCCAACAGGTTCAGTTGCTAAATTTGCAGCATCAGGAAAGAAAACCAGCAAAAAAGATATGGGTGCCATGCTTCGAACTTATGAATATGTCTATATAGCACAGGTTTCAATGGGTGCAAACAAGCAGCAAACCCTCAAAGCATTTGCTGAGGCGGAAGCCTATGATGGTCCATCATGCATTATGTGTTATGCCGCATGTATTAATCATGGAATCAAAAAAGGTATGGGCAAAAGTCAGGAAGAATCAAAACTGGCTGTTGAATGTGGTTACTGGCCACTGTATCGCTATAATCCAACGCTCAAGGCAGAAGGCAAAAATCCGTTGATATTGGAATCAAAAGAACCTGATGGCACATTACAAGATTTTCTTAAGGGTGAAGTGAGATATGCCTCGCTTCAAAAAACATTCCCTGAAGAAGCATCTCGACTTCATAAACAACTGGAGACTGAAGTACAACAGCGATACCAGAACCTTAAGTCCCTTTCTGAGATGCCAGTCAGCAGCGAAACTACTAATGAGTAACACTCAGAAATACTCGAAAATAACTTGTCCATTATAGACATGTTCCTTTTCGGTTTTAAAATGTAGAGACAAGTCATGTCTTGTCTCTACACAACAATAGCTGGATCAATGATGCTCCTGATTTTCTTTATCATCAGGGGCATTGTTTTGTATCACCTTGAGTCAAATATGCCTTCAAAATATCGTCAACGAAAACATAAAAAATACAATTGTCATGCGTGTAGACAATCCTTTCAATTTTGCTGGACATGCCGATGTGGTTTTCAACTATGCCAGTCATGCATGAATGAAAACTTATGGGGGCTGACATGCAATGGTATTACATGGACCTGTCCGGACTGCGGCCAGCAGAATGGATTCGGTAATCAATAAGACAAACATAAAAATGTTTGTCCAATTTTCTCTATATATATTTTTCAAAAGGTACTTAAGTAATGACAGTAATGAAAAGACCAATGAACAAGAATTACTTAATAGGATTCATTATTGTTTTATATATATTCTTAATTAGTGAATCATTTTGTTTTTCTGAAGAAATTGTTTTAATAGGCGTAAATGAATATGCACCATTACTTTCAAAAAAACTGGAAAATAATGGTTCAATTGCTCGTCTTTTAACTGAAATTTTTGCTTTGGAAGGAATCAAGGCTAAATTCGTGTGGATTCCCTGGAAAAGGGCTTATATTAGTGTTAGAAATGGCTTATTTGATCTTACTCCATGTTGGAGCAAAAATGAAGAGCGGGAAAAAGAAGTTATTTTTAGCGATCCACTCTACCCAATGTATCATGTTTTTTTTCATTTAAAATCGAATCCCTTTCAATGGCAGTCCTATGATGATTTAAAAGGCATTAATATAGGAGCAACCATCGGATATTTTTATGGAAATGATTTTAAAAAAGCTGTAAATGATGGAAAAATTATCGTTGATTATGCGCCAAATGATGAGCTTAACTTTAAGAAATTGGTAGCCGAGCGATTTTCGCTTTTTGTCGCAAATTACATAACAGGCTATGCAATTGCACAAAAGGCTCTCGCACCTGAGGAATTCTCAAAAATAACACATAGTACCCGGTCAGTTTCAAAACCTTCTAATCATTATGTACTGTTTGCAAAAAATGTGAGAGGAGCACGGTTATGTCAACTGTTCAATAAGGGCCTTAAAAAGTTAAAAGAAAATGGAAAACTAAAACAATATTTAGAAAAAACGCAACAGTTTAATGTAAATAAAGTAAAGCAAGTAAAGCACTAAAATTTATAGAATAATTGAACGTTTATGTTTTTTTGATAATACCAATATTAAAATAATAGGTTATAGCGAGCGGATAAGTCTACAAGTGTATGCATTTTTTTCTTAGCGCTGAAAGCGCGAAATATTATAGCCCAGGGCAACGCCCTGGGTAACGATCTACAGTGATTTTTGCCCTGTAAGGGCGAAATATTAACTGGTTCATATTTTATTTCGCCCTTACAGGGCTAAAATTGTGCTAAATACAATCCAGGGCGTTGCCCTGGGCTATAATATTGCGCGCTTTCAGCGCTAAAAAAAAATGTATACACTTGTAGACCTATCCGTAAATCGTTTATGCTTTTAGTCTTTTTCAACAGTTTGTTCAATCGGAGATTAAAATGAAGTATGTTTTATCTTTCGTTATTATCACAATAATTGCAGTGAGTGTCAGCATATCCAGTTTTTTTACACTCTCAGAGGATGAATATGCTGTACTGACCCAATTTGGTAAACCATCACGAACAATTACACGGGCGGGATTGTATTTCAAACGCCCTTTTTTCTGGGAAACAGTTCATCGCATTGATCGCAGAAATCATATCTTTACCGCACAACCCATACAATTACTTTTGGGAGATAAAAATCCACTGATTGTTACATGTAGTATTTGCTGGCGTGTTTCAAATCCACAGCTTTATTTTCAGTCGATTGTGGATCAAACTGTTGCCCGGCAAAAGCTGGGAGATATGGTTTCATCACTCTTAGGAAGTGTTTTGGGAGAATACAAGTTATCCGATATTATCAATCCAGACGCTGAACAGGTTAAACTTCACAAGATAGAGTCAGAAATAATGCAGGCTTCCAATACAAAAACAAAAGAATTATATGGAATCTCTGTTGTACAATTGGGCGTTCGAAATTTTGAATATCCATCCATTGTGGCAAAGGCAGTGTTTAATCGCATGCGGTCTGAGCGAGAAAAAGAAGCCATGAAATACAGAGCTGAAGGGATGGAACAAGCGGCCATTATCAGAGCAAAAGCCGATAGACAGGCCAAAGAAATTGTTGCTGAAGCCAGTATGAAAGCGGCACAAATAAAAGCTGATGGTGATCAGAAAGCACTTCAGATCTATGCAGACGCTTATGCAAAAGATCCTGAACTCTATGAATATATCAAGTCGTTAGAATTGTATAAGCAGGTCCTGCAGGATAACTCGACCATTATTCTTTCCACAGACTCAAAACTATTCAAGCACCTGGGAGCTACAGGCAATGAGCAAATCAATCCATGACACATTTCAAAAATCCATACATAAAACATTAGGTATATATAAATGGGTATTGATTCTGTCCATCGCGTTATATTTCATTTCTGGTATTTATTCGGTAAAATCCAGTGAAATGGCTATATTACAACGCTTTGGAAAAATGATTGATGATAAAATTCAACCCGGTATTCATTATGCTTTACCCTGGCCAATTGATTCAGTTAAACATATTCCCATGCGTAAAGTGAGAAGACTGGTTATTGATGATTTTACCCAAAAAAAGAATGCCTATTCCATCACCGGTGACAACCATTTGATTAATCTAAAATGTGTCATTCAATACACAGTCACTGATCCATCAGCATATATTTTTAAAAGCGACCAACCAGAAATTATTTTAAAAGAATTAACTGCTCAGGCCTTGATTCATGCTCTAGCGAGAATGACCATTGATGAAGCGCTGACACGTGGCAAAACTCAAATTGCCTCATTTGTTCGAGAGCATCTTCAAGACAATCTGGTAAAAACCCAGACAGGCTTGTTCATATCATTTGTAGAATTATCTTCCATTGAACCACCGCCTTATGTCAAACGTTATTTTTCAGATGTTGTTGAGTCTCAAATGGACAAACAGAAATTAATTCACGAGGCAGAATCGTATCGGAATAAAACGCTTCCAGATGCCAAAGCTGATGCTGCAAAAATTCTAGAGGATGCTCATGGATACCATCGAACATCCATTCTTAAAGCAAAAGCCGATACAAAAGGCTTTAATAAAATACTCTCCTCTGTAAATCATAATAAAAAAGCTACAAAAATAACCCTTTATCGCGAAACCATCGAACATATTGTCAAGAAAGTGAAAAATTTTCACCTGGTTCAATTGAGATCAGACAACAAACCTGCCGCCAGGATTCGCTTAAATAAGAAAGGCAACAGGAATATTGATCCTTGGCAAAAGAATTAATGCATGCGTTTCCCTTCTCGAAAATATTCACAGTTCCAAAAAACAAATATATTTATCTTTGACAAGAACTACAAACTTGAATAATTTTATCCTTCTTGATAGGTACAAAATAGTAATTTTTTATATCGATGAGTGAAGAAAACATCGTTCAATATAAAGGTATCACTGTTTTTATTGTACCTGCCTGGAAATGGCTATTAGACATTTGAAGCAAGCAATAACAGACAGGGTTTTCGATTCCTGGTAAAGGGATTAATTAAAGTGCTTCCTCATCTTATTGTTTATTGTTTATTCGTATATTGATGAATAATTTTATTGATTACACCTTCTTTTTGTAAATCCCTGATCGCTTGATTCAATCTTTTTACAGCGTGTTTTTTTTCAATTCTTATTTTTAATCCTAATGGTGCATTGTTCAGGTCAAGTCCACGTTTGAATTGATTTTTATCGTAGTCGAGTTGAACAATTAAGTATTCAAACAATACATTGTCAATAATAGCAGCATCACAGCGCCCCATTTTTAAAAAGCGAAGCAAACTCTTGTTTGAATAAAGCTCAATTTTAATAATGATATCTTTATTAAAGTATTCTTCAAGCATGGCGTAATAGTAACCGGCAGATATGCCGATTATTTTTCCTTTAAGATCAATGGGGCTATTTAAAGCAATATATCTATTTTTTAAAAAGTATACATATTCTTTCACATTTAGGTATTGTCTTGAAAAATGATAATCTGGATTTTTTTGTGTTTTGTTCCAATCAGGTGAATCTGCAAAATTAATATCCAGTTTATTTGAAACAAACAGTTTGTTTAATCGTTTTGTCGGGTAAATATTTATTGAAACTGTGTCTCCAGTTCGTTTTACGATTTCGTTTAAAATGTCAACAGAAATACCTGAAATACCTTCTTCTGTTATCATTGCATAAGGACTCCAATTTGCTGTAGCAGCAATAAAATGCTCTGCATACGCTTTATAAGAAAATGCTATGATATAAAAGAATAACACATATCGTTTCATATTTACTCCTGTTGTTAAGGTGTTACGCAAAATATAACAAGAATTTGATTTTTTTCAAGCAATTTTTGGCATCCTTCAGAATTGTTGAAAAGTAGTTAACACTTCTCCGAAATTGTTATTGTATTTCCGAACGTGGAGACGCACGGCAGTGCGTCTCCAATCTGCAGATTGACAAAAATCCGAGCCTTTTAAGAAGAAAACTGTCAATATATACTTGATTTATTTCTTCAATGTGATAAGTAACTCCCACTGTTTGAGTATATATATTATAAACTGTTTTAGGTTTCGGCAATACCGTACATTGGAACAGTCCTTAGCCCATTTAGGTAATATTAATGAAAAAAAATATTATTCAATTGACTGCTTTATTATGTTTTGTCTTGTGTATGTCCTGTATGTCAAAAAAGGTCATTCAATCAAGTCCCCCCCTGCGATGTCAATATGGTAATCCTTACCAGATCAAAAATCAATGGTACTATCCCATGACACATGTAAATTACTTTGAGCAAAAAGGAATTGCATCATGGTATGGTAAAAAGTTTCATGGTCGAAAAACATCCAATGGCGAAACTTATAATATGTATGCCATTTCTGCTGCCCACAAAACGCTGCCATTGGGAACTTATGTAAAAGTATACAATCTGGAGAATAAAAAATGCCTGACAGTTCGAATAAATGATCGCGGCCCTTTTATAAAAGGACGTATTATTGATTTATCTTATGGCGCTGCGCGACGACTGGGTATTGTCCAAAAAGGCACTGCCAATGTGTTTATCAGAACAGTTACAGAATCATCCAAACTGGCTCAGTTGAAAAAAAGAAAAAAAAACAAAATAGGTAAACAGACAAAAAGGGTAATACAGGCAAAGCATCTTAGAAAAATGAAACCCATAAAAGAGAGCAGATCTCAAAAAAAGTCAAGAAATAAACCGCAGGAATTAATAAATGGTAATTGTTTTCAAATTCAGGTGGGAGCTTTTGGGAATCGCCAAAATGCCGTATCTCTGTGTAACCGTCTCAAACCATTATATAATGACTCACATGTAATGCTGTCCCAAAATGGAGAAAAACAATTATATCTTGTGATGATTGGAAATTGTATGCCGCAACACAAAGCAAGGTATGTGGAGCGTCAGTTAGGAAATCATGGTTTTCAGGATGCATTTGTTGTCGCACAAATAAGATAACTGCTTTAACTTGATGTTCAAGTTTTCTAATCTTTTGACATTAATAAAGAAATCCCCTTTTCAAGACCATCCAATGACAATTCAAACATGGGAAATATGCTGCGAATGGTGTGAATGGTTTGCGTATAATGCCAAGTATGCTCTGGAAGCGGATTGAGCCATATGGTTTTATCGAATGTTTCTTTGATAAATCTGAGTTGATCTATACTGGGACGACCACTCCGATAGCTGATATTAATAGCACCATCAGTAGACATCAATTCATAAGGTGCCATACTGGCATCACCCACAATAATAAAGCGTGTTTGAGGATCCAACCTGATAAAATCATTTACTTTATAAGGTTTTTTAAATCGAGCAGGGTCTTTCCACAGCGTATCATAAATAGTATTGTGAAAGAAAAAAGTTTTTAAATCTTTGAATTGCGCGCGGGCATAATCAAACAATGTTTGTACAATCGGGATAAAGGGGTCCATTGACCATCCACCATTATCAATGGCAATAATCACTTTTAGTCGATCTTTAAAACTCCGATCAAAAATAAGTTCGATTTCCCCCCCATTTTTAATGGTTTTTGAGATTGTTTCATCAATATTTAATTGATCTTTTGGTCCTGATGGTACCATATGTCGCAAGCGCTTCATGGCTTCACCCATCATTGCATGTGTTAATGGGCCCGACCTGGAATAATCCCGATAACGCCTTTCCATCGCCACTTTTACAGCGGATTTATTTCTGGATACACCACCAACTCGCATTCCGCCTGGATGATGTCCTGAATGTCCTACAGGAGATGTTCCACCTGTGCCGATCCATTTGTTACCGCCATCATGTCGTTCTGTTTGATCATTCAGGCGTTTTTTAAAGTACTCAATTAATTCTTCAGGTGATAATTTGCTGATCTCAGATTCATCTAAACCCAGGACTTCAGCCAGCGTTTTTGGGTCTTTGAGCCATTCGTTTAACAAGGATTCTATTAAGCTCTCCATTTCCAAGCCTTTGGGATCAGGCATTTCTGCACCCTCAAAATGATGTGCAAATATTTGATCAAAAATATCAAAGTATTTTTCACTTTTTACCAAAATACTTCGGCTTGCTGTATAGAAATCATCTAAGGATAGAATCAATCCCATGCTCAGTGCTTTCTGAAGCATTAAAAATGACGTTGGAGAAACTGGTATGCCTATCTCTTTGATCTGATAGAAAAAATTTGTAAACATGAATGGCTCCCTTTTCAATCAGTTACTTGAATTCTAGTATAATCGTCGTCTTGATAAGGTCATTGCCCTGGAATAATCCGGACTTTTCTTGAATAGAATACCAGGATAGGGAACTTCTCCCTTAACCAACTGCTTGGGTTTAAAATCTGGATCTGCCTGTAAGGCACGAATCCAGTTTAACAATTCTCGGGTTGCGGGCTTTTTTTCAATGTCATTAATATCTCTGAGTTTATAAAATGTGCCAATCGCATTTTCCATGAGATCTCGTTGAATATTTGGAAAATGGGCATGAATGATTTTTTTCATCATTTTGGGATCAGGAAAAGCAATATGATGAAAATTACATCGACCCAAAAAAGGATCGGACAGGTCTTTTTTGGCATTGGATGTAATAATAATCACGGGACGATTCTTGGCCTGGATAGTTTTATCAATTTCAATGATATCAAATTCCATCTGATCTAATACATCAAGCATATCATCCTGAAAATCGGTATCAGCCTTATCGATTTCGTCAATTAATAAAACACTTCGTTCATCACTTGTAAAGGCCTGACCAATTTTACCCATTTTGATATAGTTTTCAATGACGCTGACATCCCTTCCAGAGTCCCCAAATCTACTGTCATTAAGACGTGTGAGCGTATCATATTGATACAGGGCGTCCACAAGTTTCATGCTGGATTTAACGTTTAATATGATCAGTGGCATTTTCAGGCTGTTTGCAATGGCATGTGCCAGCATTGTTTTGCCAGTTCCAGGTTCACCCTTTAGTAAAAGGGGCATTTCCAAGGTCATTGAAATGTTGACTATTTTAGCAAGTTCTTCATCCAGAACATACCTGGATGATCCGGTAAATTGTTGAGACATATACGATAATCCTTATATTTTTATTGGGTTAACACAATTATTTGAAAATTATACAAACAAAATTCCGAAAAAAGCAAACAATATCTTAATCAAGATAACATTAAGCTCACAGGGGGCAAAAGCAAAAAAGGAATAACTATTAAAACGAGAACGTTCTTTAGCCAATAATTTGCCAACTGGTAAAAAACGCGATTGCTTTTGGCGTTCTGTGGAGCGCTGTTTTATTTGCTAAAACCCGGTTTGAGTTTTGTCCGGGAACCCTTTTATAAAGCTATTTTTTCGATCTAACAATTATCAAAAACGTCACAATGAGTACCATATTTTAAAGCATAAAGTAAGTTAAAAATCTATTGGAAGTGCTATTCGTTTATGATAGAGAGATGGTTCTAATAATTTCCTGACATGCTTTTGATATTGTTTCTGTCAATTCATTTGTTAATTTGCCGATTTTTTCATTCAATCTTGATTTGTCTATTGTTGTTATTTGAGTAACTACAACAACGCTTGTTTTAGGAAGATTTGCCCAAGCTTTTTGTAGAAGAATATTTCCTGGAACCTCATAGACATTGGTCGAGAAAGAAATACAATATTATTTATAGCGAACAAAAAGGATTAATCCCTTTTTATTATAAATTCTCAGAAGGTATTCGCAGTGGAAAAGAATTTTATCATGACTTTCTTACCCGTTTTTATATGCAGGTAGTGGGTTATTACATGCGGGATACACTCTTGATTCGTAACCCCAGGGCAACGCCCTGGGGAAATATATAAAAAAATTTAAGCCCTGTAAGGGCGTTACATTTTTAGAATGCGTCCTTTTTAATTTGTCTTTATGTTGCGCCCTTACAGGGCTTAAAAAATGTATGCACTTGTAGAGACCTATCCGACTAAAAGATAATCGCCTTTATTATTCAAAAACTTTTTTGAAAATGGTATCAACATGTTTTAAATGGTATGTGATGTTGAATATTTCTTTAATTTTTGTTTCATTCAGATATGTCAATATTTCTTTTTCTTGCAAAACAATATCCATAAAAGGTTTTTGAGACTGCCATGCCTCCATTGCCGGTTTTTGAACCATCCGATAAGCATCTTCACGACTGACGCCTTGTGTGATGAGGTTAAGCATCAATTGTTGAGAAAAAATGAGCCCTTGTGTTTTTTCCAGATTTTTTTGCATATTTTCTGGGTACACCATTAAATTGGTCATGATCCGAGCCAGTCGATGAAGCATGTAATCAACTAATATGGTACTATCTGGTGCAATGACTCGTTCAACTGATGAATGGCTGATATCACGTTCATGCCACAAAGCAACATTTTCAAAAGCGGCCATTGCGTTGCTTCGAATTAAACGTGCCAGACCTGACATGTTTTCACTCCCCACAGGATTTCGTTTATGAGGCATTGCAGATGATCCCTTCTGACCTTTGGCAAAATGTTCTTCAACTTCGAGAACTTCTGTTCGTTGCAGATGCCGTATCTCAATTGCAATTTTTTCAATTGTTGCTGCAAGAATCGCAAGGATTGAAAAGTATTCTGCATATCGATCTCGTTGAATGACCTGTGTGGAGGCCTTAACTGGTGTCAGGCCCAGTTTTTTGCAAACCAATGATTCTATTTCAGGTGGAATATTGGCATAAGTTCCCACAGCGCCGGATAACATGCCCACAGAAATATTGTTTAAGGCAGCTTCAAGCCGCTTGCGATTGCGGCACATTTCATCATACCAAACAGCCAGTTTGAGACCAAAGGTAATCGGTTCAGCATGAATGCCATGGGAGCGGCCAATCATTACAGTATTGCGATGGGCATAAGCCTGATCCTTAATCGCTTTCATTAGGGTATCACAGCCATCAATAATTAATTCTGATGCCTGTTTCAAACGAATTGCCATGCTTGTGTCAAGAACATCAGAAGATGTCATTCCCATGTGAATGTAGCGTGAATCCTGGCCAACATGTTCGGCAACGTTTGTTAAAAATGCGATAACATCATGACGGGTTTCCTGCTCAATTTCTTCAATTCGCTCAACAGAAAAACGAGCACGTGATTTAATTCGTTCAATGGCATCTGAGGGAATCAATCCATAATGCGCCATTGCTTCACAAGCAGCAACTTCTACTTGAAGCCAGGTTTGATATTTATTCTCCTCTGACCAGATCTGGCCCATTTGATGACGTGTATATCGATTAATCATTATCTTTTTCTCCTTATTGATACATTGCTTTTTGGGGTGACTCAATCACTGATATTGATGAACGATCAACGCGCAGGGGATCTATTTCAATATAGATCGTTCCCAACAAGAGACTTTCTCGTTCGATATCCAATCGAAAGCGTTGTTTTTGTTGTGATCTTGTGTATTGCCTCAGCGCATTCCAATCAATGGCTCTATAAGGTCGAACCAGCAAACGCGGCGATTTATCTCCATGAATAAAAAACTGTACACCTTTATTCTTGTGAATATTGGTTTTACAGTCTATCAATTCGACCAATGCTTTTTCAGCAGCAAAAATAGTCTCTCCAGGTGAAACACAGCGTTTATCATTTTTACTCACTTTAAATACAACGTATGACAATAAAGGATCAACCAATTCAAAAAATAATCCACCAATTTTTTGTTCGTTGCTGCTCAGTACGGCATGATATAAACGTCCTTCTTGGTTCAACGAAAACTTTTTTTGCAAATCACAGTCTGTCCGAATGACAAAGCCCCGATCTTCACCTGAATTACTTTTGGGATCAGCAACAAAGCCTTTGAAATTAAAAGTTAAATAACTTGATTCATATGTGCTTGAAATAATTTCCACAAGTTCGATTGTATCACCTTTAACAACAGGTATTCGCTCATAATTATTGTAATATCCGGATATACCATTAATTTTAACCCAATAAAATAATATGCCTGATCGTTGAAATTGATTTGTTTTTTCAGCTCTGACCATGGTTCGTTTACCACCCAGTTCAATATTCACACTGCCGCAATGATAGTGATCCTTTCTCACATTAATTTTAGTTGGTTTATTGATCTGAATTCTTTTGCGCACATCATTAACAGTCCCATAGCCCAAAACATCCGCGACAATGCCTCTGTCATAGTTGCTTTCTACATGGGTAATCATGATTGTATCCCCTTTGCTTACATGCAAGGTCTGACTATCTTCAACAACCACAGGCATTTCATTGTTTACTGATATGATCAAATGTTTCAGTTTGGGGCGATCAATTTTCACCGCCGGTGTTTCAGGTATGATGTCCAGGTATTTCATAAATGCATTAATGGCTAGATTATGATGGAATACTTTTTGTTCAAGGGGAAGCGACTTACTGGATTCTACTCCATATGCTGGAATGCCTCTTCGATAAAGAGAATAATAAGTTGCTGACTTTCGCTGCTCTTTATGACGAGATTCTCTAGAATGTGTGCGATGGTTATTAAAATGAAAGTGTTGATGTTCATTGGGAATGTAGCGGTTAATATCTTCAGCAACCTGACGCGCAATTTTTCCCAACTCTAGTTTTTCACCCGTATTGGGATTCACATATACACTACAATCCGCAATAATAGATTGTCCATATCGCATGGGATTACGCATGCTGTTTTCCCATTTTTCAGAGAAAAAACCAGATCCATCATGCAAATTGAGCAACATATCCGATTCATCAATTAATTTTTTTAAAATTTCAACAACCTTTGATTCATATGTCTTCTTACCACCGCCAGCAAATTTTCGGTTCATATCGACATTGACAGTTCGTTTGCCCAACAAAATAGAATAAAAATTAGCACGAGGAACGACAATCAAGTTGCCTTTGATTAAAGACATATCCACATATTGATCTGCAGATAAAAAACCGCCAGGTTCATCTCCCTGGATACCACCAATGAGCATCAGGGTTTTGCCGGGTTTTTTTCCATGAATTTTAAAAACATGAAGTTCATGGTTGGTGCCTTCAAAATAAACAATGTGTTGCTGATTTCCAGCCCATCCTATAGCATTGTATGCCATACTTGCAATACATATACATATCAAGTATTTGAGGCAAAAGATATATGTTTTCATAATGATCCTATATTGCTTAATAATTTATAATTCAATATGAATTGGAACGGTTTTATTCACCAATCTTCGTCCATGCTTGGAATATACGAGAATGGTGGCTTCAGTAAATTCGCCTAAGTGTTCAACATCCTGAATACGATGACGAACAGTTTTAAATCGTGCGACATAAAAGGGTCTTCCTTTTCTAAAATTAACAGGACGGCCATATCGTAGCTTTATTGATGGATACCCAACAGCATCGTGATCATTCTTTAATACAACAAAACTTGTGCCGGAAATTGCTTTTCTGGCTTTTTCAACATTTCTTAAAATAAAACTAAATCCAATTCGGTTATCATTTTTGTTAATAATCAGCTTAATATCTGTTGCACGCACTCTCTGATGATAATGTATTGTGGTTTCCACCTCTTTTTGTTCAACAGGTATAACATCAAGACTGCCAGAAAGTGAAAAATCAAATGGTTTAAAATGATAAGGCTCTTGAAAAATTGGTCGATAATGGCCATCATTATATCTTTTCGGTTCCGTTATGATTTGATATTCATTTTCTGGCAATACACGACAGGGCATTCGAATGATACCTTTTTCACCATAAAGGGCTTGACGGATTGCGACTTGTTCAAACAATTGTTTGTTGTCTTGAACAACTTTAAAATACAATTGACCCATGACAATCGTCGATAGAATGGCAATAATACAAATAATTACGCCAATAAATATCCTGGCGCGCAAATATTTGATTGTTCTAATCTGGCCATTCACACCAATCATCAGAATGGTCCAACCTTTTCGTTTTGAGACTCTTTTTCCTATCATAATTTATTCCAGTATTCTCGATATATTTTCCATTGTCCATCATCATATTTCAGAATCAGGATTTTTCTGCCAAAAGCAGAAAACATATTCGATTTGTAAGATTGTTTAAAATAAACTTTCGCCCGATTTTTTATATTATTATAGAACTTAATGGATATTTCTTTTCTTGCAACTTCAATAAATTGATACTTTTTGTTTAGCCGTTCCTTATATTTTATCCATTGTTTTTTATTCTTGTTTTGAGATCTAAAATCATCCGCATAAAACCGAGCGTACTGATCAATATTCTTAGATCCCCATGCTTCAAGCCATTTATCAACCATCTGTGTAATAACTGAACGATCATGTTCAACATAAATTTTGGCATCCTTTTTTGACGATTTTGAAATGAATGATGCCGATTGCCCTGCGATACTCGTTGATGCAATAAGTAGTGGATAATTGTTAACTGTTTTTACATCGGATGTTTGATACTCCTCCCCAACAATGCGCCATTGTTCTTTGTAACGCACGATAAATAATTTTTTCTTCCCTGCCATATAGGCTCTTGGAGTAATTGTCTGCATGTTTGTTTTTTGATAAACTGTACCCGTTGAAATTACTTGATCTAGCAGTACCACATATATACGATCATGTTTTAAAATAATGGGATGAAGAAATTGTATCACCGCTTCAGGATATAAGGCTTTGACATCTGCTCGCAATTTTATCCATTTTTCCCACCATTGTGGAATATAGTCGGAGATATAATTATAATGTGAAAAATATGCTTTGGCATCACCATACATCAATAAACTCTCAAGAGATCTTAAAAACTGGATGACTGAAATACGTATGGGCTCACTTTCACTGGGATTCACATATTTAATACGTTTTTGAATAATTATGGGGGTATGATGTAGGTCAATATATTTGTCCAATGCGTCAATATCTTCATTGATCATTGCAACACAGCCATTGGTATCTCTGTCTTTTAATTTTTTATTGGTTCCATGAACCCAGATGGCACTTCCATTTTTACCTGCAAAGCGATCCATATAATTGGGATAATCAGTAGGAAAGGCACGCGTACCATAAATAGGTGTCAAGTCTCTTTTGGTAAAACGATTATTGAAAAAATAAACACCTTCCGGTGTTTTTCGATCTCCTGACTGTTTTTTTGAGCCCCTATTTTCACCGGTTGAACAACGAAATCGTTTTAATTCCCTGAACTGACCATCATAAGCGTATACAAACAATGTCTGACTTTCTTTTTCAACAAGTAACAGGTAATCAACGTCTCGATTTGTCTCCATAGCGATTAGAGAATTGGGTATGATTTTTTCGGCGTTGACCGATCCACCAAGCATAATGAATACACCCAATATCCAGAACAAATATGAACGATGATTATTTTTTTTTGGAATCACTCTCAACAATTTATCCTCCTTACAAGAAGTTCATGACTTATCCGCCATACCTTTACAAAAATTTTTAATTATATTATCAATAATCAAATATGTCAAATCTTAGTTTTGGATTACCTGAACCTGACAGCCGATATCAACACCCAGATCCAGTTTTGCGTTTCCACAATTAATGGAAATTTCTAATAATCCTTTACTTCCAATTATTGCTAACAGTTCCCCTTTTTTTACCTGCGCATAATTGCTGGAAATCCCTTCAATGGACATTTTGTTTATATGTATGAAAACTGTCCGCCTGATATCAAGATGAATATCTGCCAACGAAATATTTGTGATGATGTTACCAAAACGATCAATCATGATCACCTGTCCCACCAGTTTCTCCTTATATTTTAGCGGATATATTCCCGATAGTTTTTTTAGTTGATGGGGTGATATTGTCTCTCCATATTGCTCAATATTATAATCTTTTGATAAATATGCTGAAACAGGTGCAAAAATGTCTCGCCCATGAAACGTGCTGCTTACATGAGATAAATAAAACTGGGACTGCGTAAGAAAAACAGATTTACAATCATATTGATTCAAAATTAAAGTCAGAACACCATTGTCCGGCGCAAGAAAAAAATAATTATCTGTTTGAAGTGCAATGATACGCCTCTCTGTGCCAACTCCTGGGTCAACAATAACAACATGAATTGTTTTCCTGGGAAAAAATTGATGAGAAAACCGAAGCATATAGGCGGCCTGAATAATATTTTGTGGAGAAATGTTGTGGCATATATCAATGATGTTCACATTCGGATTGATTGTGGCAATTACCCCCTTCATTAGGCCGACATATTCATCACATAAACCAAAATCTGTTAACAATGATATGCACGAATCTTTCATAATTTAAGGGATCAATATTAAACCAGGCAGAATGTCCATATGATGTAAATTTTCTATTACTTGTAGAATCATAAAAAATAGCAAAAACCACATGGACTCCAGCATGGCTTTAATAAAAATGCGTGGTTTGACTGGATATTCTTCAATTTCATTATAATGCTTGAAATTGGGAATCCACCGCGGCGTTCTTTGAATATAAGTCTCAAATGCGTTACCATGCAGGGCCTTTAAGTTCGATTCTTCATCATCAACAACTGATGGATAGAGCACACAGAACAAAATGACCATTAATACTAACGCAAGCAAATTTTCTGATGCAAGACCCAATCCAATTGTGCCAATAAAGCTAAAAACATATAATGGATTCCGCACCAATGAATAGGGACCATATTGAATCAGTCGGTCGTCTTTATAGCCGCTGATATAAATAAAACACCATATTCGACCCAGTGTTGCGCTTACGATAAAAATAAATCCAAGCCATTGAATAAACATATCGAAAAATGTATATTCCTGCCATGAATGGGATGAAAACAATAACAATATTAATGTTGTTGCTGCGATTATCCTTGTATACCAGATACGGTTTTTTACAAAAAATTGCATTTTTTTCCTTTTATAGATTATTATTTTTTTTGTTATCCTAAGTTATTGTTTGACATATAATTTATTATTTTATACAATATTTACTTAAAAATTCAAGAGAAATTATTTTAATGGTACTTAACAAACAAGACATTCAGACATATATATCAAAATCACCGCCTTTAATTGAGCAACTGACAGACCCGCAAACCCAGATTCAGCCCAACGGCATTGATTTAACCCTGGATAAAATATATTCGTTCAATGGCATTGGAAAAATTGATTTTTCAAATGAGAAAAGACAATTGCCCCAAAAGAAGCATATGCCATTTAACAGTGATGGATATATTAAGCTGATGCCCGGTGTATATGGTGTCAGTTTTAAGGAAATAGTCAATTTGCCGGATCATATTATGGCATTGGGACGGCCGCGTTCCAGTTTAATTCGTATGGGTGCAACGCTTGTAACAGCCGTTTGGGATGCCGGTTATCGCGGTAGAAGTGAAGCCATGCTTTCAGTTCATCATTTTGAGGGGATTACTATTTTTACCAATGCCCGATTACTTCAACTTGTTTTTTTTCAATTGACTGGGGATACTGCTGCCTATAATGGCATATACCAGGGAGAAAATATCTAATAAAAAAAATTGTGATTGGAGTTATCCAATGACTGATGTATTAAAAAATGGGAAAACCATTTATTTACGAAGACTCATATACTCCTGGTCCATTCTAATTCTTATTGGATGTGCGGCACAACAAGACATCATGCATACCAGACACGATCTAAATTCCCAAAATAAATCTATGAAATTCAGTAATAAACATTTCCGCATTTATGATTTCAGTGGCAAAAAGGTCTCACTGGATAGTATTATTTATCAGATCGGCCTTTCTCAAGTTGTTTTTTTGGGTGAAATGCATAATGATCCTGTTGCGCATTTTATTCAAGAAACGATTCTGCGTCAGACCACGGATCGTTACTGGAATAAACCCTATTCTTCAAAAAGACGACAGATTGTTTTATCAATGGAGATGTTTGAACGTGATGTTCAAATAATTCTGAATGAGTATTTATTGAATACAATTAATGAACGTCACTTTTTATCATGTGTTCGTCCCTGGCATAATTACACTGAAGACTATCATCCGATGGTCAAATATGCAAAAAAAAATAATCTGAAAGTTATTGCTGCCAATGCTCCTCGAAGATATGTTCATCGTGTCGCACAGTATGGCACTGATTCGCTAAACGATTTGTCGTCAATTGCAAAAACCTGGGTTGCACCTTTGCCCATCAAAGCACCATCAGAAAAAATGATCAATAATTTCTTAAAACTTCACCAACAAAAAGTGCTGATGAATTCACCCCATAAAGATATTTCTGAAAAATCCCATATGATTGATGCTCAAAATTTGTGGGATGCTACGATGGCTTATAGTATTCATGAAGAATTGTCCAATTCACCCAATGCGTTAATTCTTCATTTAAATGGATATTTTCACACGCAGTCAGTGACTGGCATACCAGAGCATTTGATTCATTATCGGCCTGATGTGCGATTGATGGTGATCAATATTGTTCGAGATAACAGTTTTCCAAAATTTAACCCTGATCTAAAAAATAGTGGGAATTATGTCATTATTACAGATCCAACTATCAGGAGATAAAATATGCCTGTTTATAAACTAGACCAATGGCAGCCAGAAATCCATAAATCTGTTTATATTGCTCCCGGCGCAAGGGTAATAGGCCAGGTTCGTATCATGAAAAATGCATCCATATGGTTTAATACTGTAATTCGGGGAGATACCGATTTAATCACCATTGGCGAGGAAAGCAACATTCAGGATTTATCGGTATGTCACGCGGATCCAGGGAAACCCCTGACAATTGGTAACAAGGTAACCATTGGTCATCGCTGTGTGGTGCATGGATGTACAATTGAAAATGATTGTCTAATTGGTATGGGGGCTATTGTCATGAATGGTGCAAGCATCGGTCGTGGGTCCATTATTGCTGCCGGTTCGGTTGTTCTTGAAAATACGCTGATTCCGCCATTATCCCTTGTGACCGGAGTGCCTGGTAAAATCAAAAAAACATTTGAAAAGGATATTATTGCTTTGAATCATTTGCCTGCTGATGTTTATACTTCACGTGCTCAGGATTATATTTCTAAATTTACGATGTTATGATCAGGGTGTTGCGTATGATTATCAAATATGTTTTTAGGCCCAGAATTGACTAAAACAAATCGTGCCTTTTCACCTTTTTTCAACAAACCAGAATATGAACTGTTTAATAATGACATACTCCGAGACGTACAACACTGAATTATCTGTGATATAGTATAACCACAATCCTGCATAATTTTCATTTCATCAAACAAGCCTTGTACATGATTGACGCCAAAACTGCCAGCATCACTTCCAATAACAATCGGAACATCCAAACCTTTCGCTTTTTGAACCTGCTGACATTGATAATCAAATGTTCGCAAAGCAATATCTTTTTCTTCAATTTTACTCAAATTTTTTGCCAATTCAAACATCGGTATAAGGGTTGGCAGCCAATATATTTGTTTGTCCGCCATTTTCTTTAAGTTTTCTTCACCCATAAAATAGCCATGTTCAATAGAAGTACATCCTGAATCAATGGCTGTTTTTACAGGTTGAATCCCATTTGCATGAACCATTATCGGAATGTTTCTTTGATGGGCCCATTTACTTATGGAGGTCATTTCTTCCTGAGAAAACTGTTGAACTGTTTCTTTGCCAAACTGGCGTATGCTGTTTATCCCCGATTGAATAATTTTTATATGATCTCCTTTATGGTGTGAAGCAATAATTTCCAGACAATTCTCTTTTAAATCTATGGCTTTTCCTGCAAATTTTCCATACCGACCGGACCGATACCAGGCCACATTGGGCGATTTAATCACAACAGAGTGGTTAAAAATATTTTTAAAATTAAAGGTATGCCCGAAATGATCTCCACCATCACGAACAATCCCGATGCCTGCATTTGCATAGTGATCCAGATGATATGCAATTTGTTTTTTTGCCTGTTCAAAGCTCATAAACAGTTGTTCACGTCGATCCTTTAAATTTAATGTGCCTGACATGGCTAAATGAACGTGGGCATCAGCCATGATTGGAAAAATGGTGTGGCTGGATAAATCTCGTGTAATTTTTTTACGAACTGAATCATGAAAAGGGTCTATCGCAGTAATTATATGATTATGGACTGTCAGAACAATATTATCTTGGATGGAATTGCCTGTACCATCAATGAAATAACCGATATGTATATATTCTATCATTTTGACTTCTTGTAATTATTAATGCCCCAATTACTTAATTGAAATTTGATCCAAAATACGAATTTCATCCTGCAACTCTTTTCTGGCTGTAATAACCCAATGACTATATGGGTCTAATGCAATGGCTTGTTTTAAACAATCTATGCTTTTGTGAGTCTGATTCAATGCACGATTCAAAAAACCATTTTCTGGATTTTTTTCCCGCAAACCTGTATTCATATTGTAATCGCGATATTTTCTATACAATCTGGACTGTTGAACAAATGATTCCGCAATATATCGACAATATGGATATTCATGGATAATTCGGTCATATTGTTCATGAGCCAGATCACGCTTGTTTAATTCTGTATAACATTTAGCTGTTATCAAAAGACAGTTAATGACATCCTGGTGGTCATATTTATCTGCCTGTTCAATTACTTGTTCCATTTGATCTATGGCTTTTAAAAATGAAAGATCTGCTTCTTTTAATGCCATTTTCTTTTTCAATTGTATACCTTGATGATAATACGCGTTTCCTATTAGAAAATTTCTCACGGGTAAATTACGATTCTTTGCGCCAAGTATACTGAATACAATACCAGTAATAATAATTCCCCATAATAAAAAAGGCCTGCATATATCCAGTGGTTTTTTGAAAAACAATACTATCCATTGAAAAAAATCTGCCAATGGATTTTCTTTCCAGAGCATGCCTAAAAACAGAGAAAGAAAAGTAAAGATTGTGAGGCACCATCCAATAAGTTCCCATATGCATCTTGAGTAAGTTAATGTCACTTCATTTGAACGTGGAATAATCAACATAAAATGGGGACTGACAGGATAAACACCATGTGCGCCAGTGACACGCCAATTCGGAAAATATGAAACCCGAATTAAATGCGGCAGCCCTATTGCTGAAGTGCGAAACTTGATTTTGAAATGGGATATCTGGCTGTGAATATTAGACTTGCAATGGTATTCATTTTTATAAAAAGCGGGCTTAACAGTCAAGTGAGATGTTTTTTCTTTAAAAACTGCTCTGTCTTCAGGATGTTTGACATAATTTGATGGCACAAAAAAAATATCTGTTTTCTTGGGATGTTTAAACCATTGATCATAAAATCTATCCAACCAATTAGTGCCAGTGTACAATACAGGTGGATAGGTCAATGGGGATATATAGCCGGGCGAATCTTTTTTGAGTCGATATATTGAAAACTGGCCCACATCTTTTTCATGGAAAAACTGAGGCGCTTCTCTAAATATTTGTTTAACTTGAGGAGAAAGCAGAATGAGTTGAGATATATTGTACAGATTCATATGAACTGCAAGTGCCTCTGGATTGATTTGAGATAAAATAAAGGGAGTAGGGGATTTTAACTCTTTAGAAAATTCAGATTGCAAGAATGTCAGGAATTTTGACGCCAGTGATGAAGAATAATGTATCCCCTCCAACGTTTGTCGTTTTGAAAACAAAAACAAAGATTCAAAAACCCTGTCTCCACCATATGGGCCATATCGACTACACTTTTCATAACCTACCCGTGGCGCATTCAAGGAATTATCTGTATTTAGGAATTGATTTAACTGCTTGAAATAGTCAAAGCCTCGTGAATTCTCGTATCCTTTTAATGTGTCTGAATACCATTGATGCACGTTTTTTTCATTTAAAACAATTATTGAAATAACACTGATCAATACAAATAAAGTGGTCATTAACTGTATTCCCTCTGAAAGGAAAGAAAGATACTGGCCCACATAATAAGAAAAGACAATAAGAATCAGTACTAGCAATAAGGGGGGTAAAAAACGAATATCGGGAATCTTTAAAAAATGTGCACAGAAGTACATGACGATACATACGCCGATCATCCACAAAAAAATACCAGGGTCTTTGATGTTTTCGCAATATTTCTTGTACGCTTTTTGACCCATAGGTGAAATAAATACAATGAAAGCCAGCCAGACAGTAAAAATTATTAGTAAAATCCATCCACTTATTGACGATAATGAAATGGCAGGAAATTCAGTTCCGATAATGCTAAAAAAACCATAAAGGAGCATTGTCAGTATGCATAGCAGGCAAAGAATCAGAAAAATAACCCAAATTTTTTGAATAAATGTATAACAGTTTTTATTCATATCTTTTTGAAAAAAAGTATAATAGTAAGCACTGGTTGGCGCAAGAACGACACAAATGAGGTAAAAAACAATCAGGTTCAGTTTTAGCGAAACAAAACTTTGCCAGATCATATAGACAGGAACAGTATAAGCATTTCGCCAGGCAATCAGAGGTAAAATCCAAAATGCCATGATACCAAATCCAATGGCACTGACCTGAACAACATATACGGTTCGTTTTTTTGTAAAAAAGCCATATAATAGTACTGAAACAGCAGGAATAAAAACAAACAGATGGGAAAGACCGATTAATCCCAGGATCAGTCCATTTACTGCCACGCGTTTGCCATTGGAAAGCCCTTTGATCATAGAGCCCATAAAAAATGGCAGCAGTGAAAATGCAAACATATAAGAAAACTCACCTGCCAGCGTGGATAAAATATTTCCGCCGAACATGGTGTAGGTTTCATTAAATAAAAAAAGAAGTGAAGCACATGCGCCGATTATGGGTGCTGGAAACCGGTAAGACATTAATCGTAATCCAGAATAAACTGAAAGGGGTAGAATATACCACCCACTGACCATTACTATTTTTAGACCGATGGTCAAAGGAAGTCCAGTGTAAGAAATCAAAACTGCCAGTAAAAAAGGGGGAATAAAATAAAAATTGAAACTGGGATACCCGCAAAAATTGGCCATATCCCAACCATATAGGCGGGCATGCGGAATGAGTGTTTCTTTTAAATGAACAGCAACTTGATACCAGCTTGCACTATCTCCTCCTGTGATAATTGTATCCCAAAAAATCAGTCTGAAATCTATAAATAAGCCAATAAATATAATAATGACTGACAATAACAAACAATCAAACAGGATTTGAATCTTAGTCAGGTGCTGATTCATGATTTATCTTTTAGCTTTGTTTAGCGCATGGATCGCTTTTTTTGCAGCATGGTCCCATGTCCATTTCGAATGAATATCATGCGAGGCCTTAAGACCACGTTTTTTTGCTTCTTCTTTATGTTTCCAGACATATTGCAGCAAATCTTTCAAATGTAGGAAATCAGGTTCAGCCCATTGACCATAATGATTTGATTTGCTGTATGGCTGCCATCCGAGTGGCATTTTAATATCTGTCATTGTATAATCTATTAAGTAAGCGTTTTCTTTTGTGGCAAACTAGGTCAATCCACTGTAACCTGTAACAATGGCAGGAAGTCCACAGGCCATTGCCTCAATAATGGGTAAGCCCCATCCTTCAGCACGTGTGGGCATTACAAAGGCATCACAACTGCGATACAGGAGAGCAAGTTCACTATTTGTGGCAAAAGGGCCAACGCGAATAATCTTTTCAGGATGACTTAATTCGAGATCTTGAATGCAGTTTTCATAATCAGAATCTTTTTTAAGCTCTTGTGTACAAACAATCAGACAAACATCAGGATTATCTCTAAACGTATAATCAAAGGTGACAATCATTTCTGGTGTGGCTTTTCTCTCTTCAAATTTGCCAACATAAAGAAATTTATAGGCATTTATTTTATTTAATAACTGAAGCTGTGGGCCTTCAGGTGTGAATATTTTATCATTAACACCTTCTGGTATGACCTGTATTGAATGCGCATCAAAACCATGATTTATCAAAATATTTTTAAACCATTGACTGGGTGTCCACAACATATCAGCATGGTTAAAAGAATCCATCCAATCATCTGGAATAGAAGTAGATTCCCAGACCACATACCCAATTTTTATACCTGGAGCGGAAGATAGCATATCCAGTTGATGAATAGGAAGAATCGCAATACTGAACAGCGTTTTTTTCATAGGTATTATTTCTTTATTCAAAAAGTCAACTGAAATGGGCAGGCGTTTTGGCAATTGAATATCAGATTCCAAAACTGGCAGATACCTGCCTATGGCATCAAAAAAAGATCGGGTATGAATGTGGCATCCAGTCATGCCTTCAAAATAACCCATTGCATGTAAATAGATTGATTCTTCAGAAACTTTTTCCAAGGGGATATCTTTTTTTTTGGGGGCTTCCTTTAACAATTTATTAATTATTGTTTGCAATAAACTTTGCTCATCACTTAATGCAGATACTCTAAACAACGTCATTGATGGATACCAGTCTGATTGACTGGTGTGCATCTGCCAATACCAGTTGGGAAGACCTGGCAATACCATATAAACAGGTTTGCACATAGCCCCAGCAAGATGGCCGACAGTATTATCTAATGAAATAATTACATCCATTGAGTGAAT
>Ga0272440_1000471_pt1 | contig 34107 bp, 18 predicted proteins | sample SSMMMBAug17_FD_192440 | JGI IMG/M metagenome (GOLD analysis project Ga0272440, IMG submission 192440) | Marine sediment archaeal communities from Little Sippewissett salt marsh, Falmouth, MA, United States - SSM-MMB-Aug17 | ecosystem: Environmental > Aquatic > Marine > Wetlands > Sediment ... | reverse complement strand
CAATTTCCACTTGAGCAGGGGTGTAGGAAAATGTTTCTGCATTGCCAATGCCCAATTGTCCCTGGTTGTTATATCCCCAGGTCCAGACCTTACCATCGGTTGTGACTGCGGCACTGTGGTTGTATCCGGCGCTTATTTTGGATGCGTTTCTGTTGATGACTGGTAAATCAGCCCTGACATTGATTACAGTGAAAATGCATATGAAAAGATATGCAAAAATGATTGGTTTGATATGTTTAAACATATAACCTCCAAATAATCGCATGGTCTGATTTATTGTGCTATCCAGATGTATATCGCTGAAAAAACGAACAGGAAAATGGTTTCGCTGATGAGAGTTTTGGGTATTCTTTGAGATTCAAATAACTGATGAAAAAATTCTCAATATAATTTATATAATCGGCATTTTTTGTCAAATAGATTAACGAGGATGGTTTTTCACGAGTACGATAAAAAAGCCACTTTATAGCACAGAACAGAAGGCTATAAAGTGGCTTTTTTATTTTCCCATATCTATATTATATTTGTATGATCGTCCAACTTTGGTTTTTCCTGGCATAATAATTGCGCATCTATCCATTTCGGCAATTATTTTTGGCCACACAGATTTTTATTCATTTTTGACATGGCAAAAATGAATTTTTCTGTATTGAAGCCTTAATCTATATACTTTTTGTTTTTCCGAAAGATAAACATTAATATTGCCATAAAATCGCCAATCCCCCAACAGCCATACAATATGGAGAGAAATAATACAAGTGCCCCTTATCTACAACACGTAATAAAATGCGCAATGCGATAAATCCAACCACAAAGGATACAATTGAGGCAATAAAAATCATGGGATATGAAAAAACAGGATCGCTGGCAGGTTCTTTTAATTCCAACACCAATGCACCCAAAATTGATGGAATAGACAATAAGAATGAAAACCGACCGGCAAATGGCCGATCCAATTTTATCAGTAATGCCGCAGTAATTGTTGCGCCAGATCGAGATATTCCAGGAATAATCGCAAGCCCCTGAATAAACCCAAGAAAAAAGGCTTCCCAAACTGTCATATCCCTGATGGATTTATTACCTGGCAAAACAAATCGTGTGAGCAAAAGAAAACAACCGGTAATAATTAACATGACACCCACAAGAGAAATACTTCCAAACAATAGATCTGCCTGTTTTCTGAAAAAAAGCCCCATCAGACCTGTTGGAATCGTTCCCACAATAATAAATAATGCCATTTTAATTTGAGGATCATCTTTAACAGATTGCCAGGATGAATTGAATATTTTTCCAGGTGCCTGATAGATGGATACGATCATTGACACAATATCTTTATAAAAAAATAATAGTACAGCCAATAATGTACCAACATGGACACAGATATCAAACAGTAATGCAGGGGAATCTATTCCTGTCATTTTCTGAAGTAAAACCAGGTGTCCAGAACTGCTGACAGGCAAAAATTCTGTCAATCCCTGAACCACTCCCAATAATATTGGCATGATCATATCGTACATTGCTTATTTCCATTTCCAAAGATGTGCCGATGACACATAAATAATGAATTGCTTTTCAATCAATTCTGTCAAATATTTTTTTACAAACGCAGGCGTCATGACCGATTCCTGTTTGGCGACATGCATAGAAATGCGCTCACTCAGGAGATCCAGCGGATTATCTGCCTGGGCTCCAATATCCCCCATTGTTTCAATCAAATCTTCTGAAAGTAACCAGAATAAAAATTGGCGTTTATAATGTTCATCAACGACAGCTTTGTCTTTTGATTGTAACTCTCCGCCCTGCTGATATGTTTGTAAAAGCGTATGCCATAGATCGTCCTGTTCTTCTGACCAGTTGGCAACAAAACGATCAATGTCTTCTGATGATAATGCTGATGTTCGAACAATGGCTTGATTGGCATCATATTTGTTCCAATCATGGGTCAGGATTTCAAGATCGTAGTCATCAATCCTTTCACGCAATGTTGTACCAGGAAAAGGAGCTAAAAAATGAAACCCATATTCAATGTCAAGTGATTTCGCAAATGACAGGCTATCGTTCAACGTTTGTCTGGTTTCTCCCGGTAACCCAACCATAAATGATGCATGTGTGCGTATACCTGCTGATTTGCAGCATTTTACGGCATATCTTGCCTGTTTTAAGGTAATCCCTTTTCGGATACGTTTTAACATATCAACATTGCCAGACTCAATCCCAAAACTGATGGCATAACAACCGGCTGCTTTCATCACCGCTAAGATTTCTGGATCAACAGTGTTGACACGTGAAAATGCACTCCATACAAAAGAAAGATTTCGTTCTGCGATCAGTTGACAAAAATGTATCACACGTGCTTTATTCACAGTAAAAAGATCATCAGCAATATTAATTAAATCAAATCCCAGTTTCATGAGCATTTCAATTTCATCCACAACCTTTTCCATAGAACGATAGCGAACTTTTTGCCCCACCATGCGTCGTCCCTGACAAAAAATACATTGGTTGGGACACCCCCGACTCGTTATGATACTGATTGGAAAGCCCAATGTATGATATTTCGGAATATTTAAAAGATGCCGTGCGGGTAATGGCAGATCATCAAGATTTTCAATAAGGGATTGTGTCTGCGTAACAACTACGCAATTATCTCTATAAAAAGCAATACCGGGAATTGTTTGCCATATCTGTCGATTTTTAATTTTGGGAATCAGATCTAACAACGTTTTTTCGGATTCACCAATAACAATAAGATCAATCTCTGGAGTTTTACGCAATATATTTTCGTAGTCAAAAGAGACATGAGGCCCTCCCATCATAGTGATGACATGCGGATGATATTCTTTGACTGTTTTTAATATTTGAGCGGCTTTGTTAAAATTCATTGTAACCGAAGTTGTCCCGACACAATCTGGTTTATATCTGTCCAGTGCTTGTTTAAGCTTGTCGGGACGATACTCACCAATAATATAATCAAACAATTGAACTTTAGCACCAGCTTTTTCACATGCCGCAGCAACGTAACAGATTCCAAGTGGGGGTGATGGAAATTCTGAGAGCGGATAAGGCGGAGCAATCAGTGCAATTTTTATGGGATGATCATGCATTGTTTATTTTTCCTTATAGCGAATCACTATTTATCTTTCATCATTCAAAAAGGTGAACTTTTTTTCTACTCGCATTTCAAAATTAAGAACCTGGCTGCGTTTCACGTCGTGAAACTGCAATTTGAATCCAAAAGATAAAAAATACCGCGCCAACAAAAATGTAAAATGACTGTCCAATATACATGTGTAAAACATCAAAAAATTCAGGTCTGTATCTTAATGAATAATATAATGCAACTATTCTGACAAGGTTAGACATATACAAAAGCAAGGAGCCCAAAACAATGCCAAAAAATTTTATCAATACAGGCATTTCAAATGCCATAAGTGCGGCAATTACCAGAATGATACCTTCGGTACCTTCACAACCTTCTTCAATAATCATGCGCAATCCCACAGATCTGATTTCATTTTTATGAACTGTGGTTTTTTCCGCAGGATGAATCCAATTGATTAACATTGAACTGACATTGGCATTCAGTTTATGCACGACAACTGGTGCCATATAACTTTTGCTCAAATAATATATTCCCTGACCGCACACAAAAAAAAGGATAAAAAACAGAACAAAATTTATTTCTCTTTGGTTGGCTTGATAAAACCGTTTAACAAAAAGCTTTTTATTCATTATGGGAATCCCAGATTAATTAGAAAACATAATTATTCTATGTGGATAGATCCACAGGACGTCAAAAGCAATCTCGTTTTTTATAATCAGAAAAATACATTGGGAAATTATTGCGCTGTCTATCTACATAACGCCATAATTTTTTAACAGTCTTTCAATTTCAACATATTCATGACACACTGGAAATTCGGGGAATTCATTAATTACATTTTCCGGCGGACGAAATAAAAAACCGGCATCCGCCTGTTGCAGCATTGAAATATCATTATAGGAATCACCCATTGCATAAATCTTAAAATTTAAGCTTTTTAATGCAATGGCAACATGCTTTTTACCATCCTGTTGACGCAGTTTATAATTAACAATTTTGTTATTATCATCAACCACAAGTGTATTGCAAAAAAGCGTTGGACGTCCTAATTTTTCCATTAATGGACCGGCAAACTGATCAAAGGTATCTGATACAATAATCACCTGAGTTTTTTCGCGTAATTGATTCAAAAATTCCGAAGCCCCGGGCAGGGGAGACATTTGAGTAATTACTGCCTGTATATCCTGCAATTTGAGTTGATTTTGTTCCAGAATGGCCAGACGTTTTTTCATTAAAACATCATAATCGGAGATATCCCTTGTGGTCAACCTCAGTTCATTTATGCCAGTTTTTTCAGCAACATTGATCCAGATTTCCGGAACAAATACGCCTTCAAGATCACAACATACAATATTCATAATAAACTCCTGATTGTTTAATGTGCATCTTCAATTCGAATAAACATTGGCGGTTCCCAAACTACATCCAACGCCTGGATTTCAGATAACGCATTGCGAACATCAGATTCTTTTGCATGATGCGTCAGCATGACAATTGGAACAGCCTGTTTCGATTTACGCCCTTTTTGATGCACACAATTGATACTGATATTATGTTTTCCAAGCACCCCGGCAATTTTGGAAAGAACTCCCGGACTATCCATCGCAGTAAATCGAAAATAGAAACAGCAATGAATTTCATCAATGGGAAGAATTGTCATTTGTCGAATATAGCAGGATTCACAGGCGAGTGTTGGAATGCGCCCGATGGCAGAAACGTTTATATTTCTGGCAATATCGACAATATCACTGACAACAGCACTGGCAGTTGGCATCATACCAGCACCATATCCATACAAAACCATTTCACCAACAGCATCGCCAATAATTGATACTGCATTGTAGGAATCATTGACATTGGAAAGCATATTGCTGTATGGAATCATCGTGGGATGCACCCGGGCTTCAATTGCGTTTTTCGATTCAACAATTTTTGTAATGGCCAGCAATTTAATACAATAACCAAACTGATTGGCAAATTGAATATCCATTGGGGTGATCTGCGTGATACCTTCAACAAAAATGTCATCAAATTGAATATGCATGCCATAAGCCAGGGCACTGATAATCGCAAGTTTATGTGCCGTATCATCACCATTGACATCCAATGCCGGATTGGCCTCTGCATAGCCTTTTTCCTGGGCTTCAGCAAGGGCATCATCATATGAAAGCCCTTCGTTGGAAATTTTGGAAAGAATGTAATTACATGTACCATTCAAAATACCATTGATCCCCATGATTTTGTTACCAGCAAGGCTTTCACGAAGGGTTTTAATGATTGGCATACATCCGCCAACACTGGCTTCAAAAGCAAGTTCTACATCTTTTTGTTTTGCTTTCTCAATAATCTCGTTACCATGCTTTGCCAGCAATGCCTTATTGGCTGTAACAACATGTTTCCCCTGCTCCATTGCAGCCAGTATTATCTTCTTTGCAATGGTTTCACCACCGATGGTTTCAACAATGATATCGATTTCTGGATCATTGATGATTTCAAAAGTATCATTTGTCAAAACATTTTTTGAAAGTTCAATGCCCCGATCAGTTTGAATATCAATATCAGCAATTTTTTTGACTTGAAGTTGTATGCCCAGCCTTTCAGTTAAAAGTGCCTGATTATTTTTTAACAGACGCGCAACGCCTGAGCCGACAGTACCAAAACCTGCAATACCAATATTTATTTGTTTCATATACTATGATTCCTGTAATGCTTTTTTTATTCCACGTGTAGCCTGATTGATGCGCATTTGGTTTTCAATCAGTGCAAATCGAACGAATTCATCACCATATTCACCAAAGCCCAGACCGGGTGAAACAGCAACCTGAGCTTTATGAATCAACATTTTAGAGAATTCGACAGATCCCATCTTACGAAATGTTTCTGGAATTCGCGCCCAAACAAACATGGTTCCTTTGGGTTTGGGAACAGCCCAGCCGGCACGCGACAGTCCACGTATGAGGGCATCTCTGCGGACTTTGTAAATATCACATATTTCTTGAACACAGTCCTGCGGTCCATTTAAAGCGATAATTGCCGCAATTTGAACCGGTTGAAATATTCCATAATCAAGATAACTTTTAATACGTCTCAGCGCAGCGATAACTTCCGGATTTCCCACACAAAAGCCAACACGCCAACCTGCCATATTATAGCTTTTTGACATGGAATAAAATTCTACCCCCACATCTTTAGCACCTTTGGCTTGAAGAAAACTGGGTGCTTTGTAATTATCAAAAACAATGTCCGCATACGCAAGATCGTGAATCACAAGAATATTATGTTCTTTAGCATAATCCACAATTTTTTCAAAAAATTCTAGATTAACAACTTCAGTTGTTGGATTGTGTGGATGGCAAATAATCAATAATTTGGGTTTTGGCCATGTCTGTCGAGTCGCTGCAATCAGATTTTCGAAAAAATCTTCGTCAGGTCCCAGGGGAATCCCACGAACATCACCCCCTGCAATGATTGCAGAAAAGGGATGAATTGGATATGTCGGATTGGGGGTAAAAATAACATCTCCGGGACGAATGGTTACCAAAACCAGATGAGACATACCTTCTTTTACACCAATGGTAACAATGGCCTCATTTTCAGGATCGATATCAACGTCATAGCGATTTTTATACCAATCCGATATGGCCATCCGCAATTTACGAATACCGCGTGAAGCTGAATAACGATGATTATGCGATTTTTTTGATGCCTCAACAAGTTTATCCACAATATGTTTGGGAGTTCCCTGATCCGGATTCCCCATACCCAGATCAATAATATCTTCTCCTCTTCTCCTGGCCGCCATTTTGAGTTGATCCACTGTAGCAAAAACATATGGCGGCAGTCGATCCAGGCGTGCAAATGTATTCATGATGTCCTCATTTATATATATTTTTCGGGAAAATTTGACATTTGCCCGAAAGGATTAAATTCTTCCTGACGTATAACAATTTAAATTGAAATCCCCAGTGCGATGAGTTTCTTTCTGTATTCTTCAGCACGGGCCTTTTCTTGCTCAGCACGGGCTCTTTCTTGTTCAGCTCGCACTTTTTCTTGCACGACCAATCTTTCAGTGCGATCAGCACGTTTTTTTTCTTTTTGTAAATCAATCTTTACATAATGATTATACACCGGATCGTCAATAAGTTCTTTAAGATCTGGTCGTAAATATAAATGTTGAACGCGAAACTGAAACTGCTTGAGTACTTCTGAACGAACAACACCATCAGAAATATTAATAGGGGCATAGCGTCCATTATTCAATCGATAAAATGCTGTGTGTGTCTCATTTCTATCTAAGATAAAATATTCTTTGACACCGGCTTCTTCATACTCTTCATATTTTTGTTTAATATCTCTTTTGACTTCTGATGGCTTACTGTCAGATAGAAATTCAACACACAAATCAAATATGCCCTTGTAGCTACAGTCTAATTCTTCCATTTGCAACGAATCCGGTCCCACAAAACCTATATCTGGCTTTCGAATTTTCTTCCCTTTGTTGAGCATCATTCTGAAACCGATTTCACATTTGATTTGTTGAAAGTTGATACCAAGATTACGATATTCCCGAATTAAATCTTCAAAAAAAATTTGTAGAAGATTTGCACGATAATCACTCAATGGTTTCACCTCCAGTATGCCATTATTCCATTCATATGGTGTGTCTGTATAGTACTTATCCCAATACTCCTCTTCAGTAACAGCCTTTCCTGCCAGTGTTTCATCATGATCAGATTCAATTGTTTCATCATAGTCATTGTCAGATTCACTCATTTGCTTCGGAGCATTATACACAAGTCTTATTTTACTTTTACGATATGTTTTGGATGGCAAGCTTGATTCTTTCGATCTGGAAAATAATTCATAGTTGTCTTCTTTTTGTAATGCAATCATTGTTAATGCTCCATTTCTTTATTAATAGTCGTATATAAAAATTAACTCTGTTTTAATAATAAAATTGAATGAATATTTCAATCATTTATTTTTAACAGTATATTGATTGTGTGGCAACGAAAAAATTAATTGAGAAAAACTACATTATTGTGTCATGATAAATAAATCTGCGATAATGTAATATAAAAAAATTTTTCTGATCTTTTATGATACAATATTGAACCAAATTTTCATATTAGTACAATTCTGTGTCAACTAAGCTGGTCTCTTTTATAATATATTTCAAAATATATTAATTGGTTATAAATACAATTTCCTGGGTTTTGAAAAATGGCACTAATCATGCAGTGCAATTCAAAAATTTTATAATTGTTTTTTATACAACCATATTCTTAATTATGGTACAAAAATGTGTATTTTTAAACTATGAGTTACCGCAAAACTCATGAAAAGGTGAAGCGGCAACCAATTATTTTGGATAAGATAAACTTATCTTAGAGAAAAAGGAGAAAAATCTTGAATTTACATCAACCAAATGCAAACGAATCTACCCAGACAAAAAATCGATCACGCAATGTAGCCCCCCAATCCGGTATATGCAGCCGGTGTGTGGATGGATGCAAAGGAAATTGTGATCTTTTCAAATCGACCTTTCGTGGCAGAGAATTATTGTATCCATCACCTTTTGGTGAAATAACTGCGGGTGCGGATAAAGATTATCCTGTAGACTATTCACATTTGAATATTATGGGCTATGCACTGGGAGCAGAGGGTACAGAAGCTGACCCTGATCATGCAACATTTCCAAAGGTAAACACTGAGACCTGGTTTGGTGCAACAGAAAAAGTTAAAATGAAAATACCAATGTTTACAGGTGCTCTGGGTTCAACTGAAATTGCCCGAAAGAATTGGGAGCATTTTGCAATTGGTGCTGCAATCTCAGGTATCAGTCTGGTTTGTGGTGAAAATGTTTGTGGCATTGACCCTGCACTTGAAGTTGATGCCAATGGCAAGGTGACTGAAGCCCCGGATATGAGACGACGAATTGAAGCTTATCGTAAATATCATGAAGGATATGGCGATATTCTGGTTCAAATGAATGTTGAAGATACCCGCCTGGGCGTTGCCGAATATGTTATTGAAAAATTGGGCGTAGAAACCATTGAACTCAAATGGGGACAAGGGGCCAAATGTATTGGTGGCGAAATTAAGGTGAATGATCTGGACCGTGCAATTGAATTGGCACGACGTGGTTATATTGTGACCCCTGATCCGACAAAAGAAACCAATCAAAAAGCGTTTCGTGATGGTGCCATCAAAGAATTTGAACGTCATTCACGTTTAGGTTTTATTGATCAAGATGGTTTCATGAAAGAAGTTGATCGTGTGCGTAAATTGGGTGCAAAACGGGTTACATTGAAAACTGGTGCATATCCAATGCGTGAATTGGCCATGGCAATCAAATGGTCTTCAGATGCCAGAATTGATTTATTGACCATTGATGGCGCACCCGGTGGAACAGGCATGAGCCCCTGGCGAATGATGTGTGAATGGGGTATTCCATCAATTTATCTCCATGCCATGTCTTATGAATTATGCCTTCGGTTGGCAAAACGCGGTGCCTGGGTTCCAGATATTGCTTTTGCTGGTGGTTTTTCTTCAGAAGATCATATATTTAAAGCATTGGCACTGGGCGCACCTTTCTGTAAAGCGGTTTGTATGGGACGCGCACTGATGATTCCTGGTATGGTTGGCAAAAATATCGATCGATGGATGAAAGGCGAAGATGGTGGCTTGCCATCAACTGTTTCCAAATATGGAACATCCAAAGAAGAAATTTTTGTATGCTATGAAAAACTTCGAAACAAATATGGTGAAGAGGTCAATAATTTTCCATTAGGAGCTGTGGGGCTTTTCAGTGCATCAGAAAAGATTCAGGTTGGATTGCAACAGCTTATGGCAGGAGCCAGAAAATGGCGCACTCATTTGATCACACGTGATGATCTGGTTTCATTGACAGATGAATGTTCAAAAATAACAAACATTCCTTATGTCATGGATGCCTATCGCGAAGAAGCACTTGCGATCATTGATTCATAATTAATTTTTTAAGGGCTGAATCAAATGCTTTTTTTGTCAGCGGCCGATTCAGCCTTTACATTTATTTTTTATTTTTAACAGGAAAAAGATTGATTTGATCTATCATAGATTTTGTTTTTTCAGAAAGATCCATGCCAAGATCCATATACAGTTTAAATTGTTCTTCCATTTGCTGTCGATAAGCTAAAAAGTTTTCAAGGGTTTTTTCAAAATAATTTTCAAAAAAATCATTCATGACTGTTTCACCCGCCTGAATAAACAAATGCAGCAAGCGAATGGGAATAATATTTCTATTATTCTTTGCCAACTCCATGACAATTTGCGTTAAGGTCAATGCAGTGACATTTTCATCACGCTTTACATCGTAAATTTCTACATGATAGCCTTTTTTGATGGTTTCTGAAATTTCAGACAAGGTGACGTATTTGCTTTCTGAAATATCGTAAATTCTTCTATTGGGATATTTTTTATATAATTTTTTGGGCGGAAGATTGTTTGATTTATTATCCATTATTGCTCAGGCTTTCTTTTATAAATATGATGTTGGTGTGATAAACGAATTATTTTGTTGCGCAAGTCCCATCTGTTCTCCTTAAATAAAAACAGCCGCAAATTCATAGATAAATTTGCGGCTGCTGATAATTAGAAAAACGATTGGCCAGATAAGAACCTAAACTTCAAGCCATGAGTCTGAATACAAAGCATTGCCCAGAATAACATCCACTGTCTTTTTGTAGCCCTGTAATTCTTTAGAAAGGCTGTCCATCGGGGGGGGATTTCCATCAGTTGTGGCATGGACAACATCCACAATATCCTGACGTTTGCCTTTGGCCAGATCCATTGATACCTGATCTCTGGCGTCAGCAATAAATGAATACATCCCCACACGATTCAACATGATGGTATAAGTAACATTGATAATATATCGCAAATGATCTGGTGCGCCATTGGAGATATTGGACAATCCGCAAGTACTCTTGACTCCCGGTGCAATATCCTGAAGCATTTCCATGAATGTCATCAGACTGATTGCCTGGGGCTGTTGAATATTAACAGGTGTGACAATGCCATCCACCCAGATTTTTTCATTGGGGATGCCCATGTCATTGGCAGCCTGAATCAGTTCAACACACAGCGCGGCACGTTCGTTTTCATCTCTGGGAAGGCCATCAGGCCCCCATAATAATGCAATGAATTCACAATCATGCTCTTTGGCCAGCGGAAGCATCTTTTCATAACGTTCTGGACGACACATAATTGAATTGATTAATGGCGGTATTTTACATTTTGGCAGTGCAGCAGCGATGGCATCAATGTTGGATGTATCCAATGCAATGGGAACATCATCCACAACTTCCTGAATCACGTCAACCATCCAAGGCATCAGTTCATGACCATCTTTTTTTGCCGGTCCCAAGTTCAGATCAATCATATCCACTCCTGCTTCTTTTTGAAACAGTGCTTCTTCCTGAATAGGCTTGGGATCACGTTCTTTCATTGCTTTACCGATTTTTGTCGAGATCACATTTAAGCTCTCACCGATTACATGAAAGGACATTGATTTTCTCCTTCTATATTTTAAATCTAAAAAAGCCATCCAAAAACAAAAATGATTTTGGATGGCTATTTATTGGGTTTTAATTACAATTAGTTATGCACGTTCTTTCAAAAATGCCGGTAAATGTGCAGCTTCTCTGGGGCCAACAGTAATTTTCCAGTCTGGCAATTCTTCCTCAACATCACCTGCAATTGCCGCAGCATAACCAGGAATAATTAATTCTCTGGTTTTGCATTTGTCAGCAATACCACTCTTTTTCACAAACATGCCAACGTCATCACCAGAGAATTTTCCGGCTGCCCAGGCTGTCAGTACTGATAAGCCTTCAGAATCTTTGATCATCAAATATGCCGGAACCTTGCTGCCTTCAATTTCACCCGATACGATAAAGTATGTCAGTGCAAAGTTTGTGGTAATCAGTATGGGCGCATCTTCACCCGGGTTATTGATTTCATAAATTCCTTGTGTGACTGTCATTGGACGTTGCGGATCTGTATAGATATTCAATCGTTGCAATAACAGTGGGAATATACTTTCACCTGTGAAATCGGACAACACAACAATTGAACCATATTTTGAAACAAATGTTCCAGCAATAATCGTTTCCATATCCAGGTTGGATGCCATTTCACATGGGAATGTGATTGTTGGAAATCCGATAGCGCGATTATTTTTCAACAATGCTGAACGACGCATGGCAACCATATCATGCAATGATTGTTTCAACTCGCGTGAACCTGGATCAAGCACGATATCTTTTATCCCCATGCCGGTCAATTTTTCTGTCATGGGAATCAATGCCTCAACTGAAGCGGCCTTAATACCAATGGGAAGTCCCATGTCTTTGGCAAGATTGCCCATGGCATCGATATTGGCATCGGTCGCACCATAAAGCAGCGGACGTTTCACTTTACAAGCCTCAGCACCTGCTTTCATAACATCAGCGTCTTCAGTCATAAGGACAGGGCTGAATTCTGAGGTATCTGCAATGGTCTTTGCAACAGCAGCAAAAGCATCTTTATTACCATTGACATCTTTAACAACAACCAGTTCCGGACGTAAATTCAGGCCAACACGCTCAAACTGAAGTGCGTTCCAGGCTTTTAATTTATTTTTAAGTTCATCTTCAGCAATATCTGAGTTCACCAAAGCGGCAAATGCAGTGGCATTAAAGAACGTTTTTTCGTGGCGATAAAGGACAGTTTCTCCACCCACAGTACGTTTACGCACTCCATTGCCAATCACCACCGGTCGAATGGGTGGTGCTGATGCCTCAGCTAATTTTTCACGTGCTTCATCAGATACATACGGGCAACTATCCAGTTCCGCTTTTCCTGCCGCAAGGTTCATGGCAAATGCAAGACAGGTGGCTGCACCACACTCTTTACAATTGGTTTTGGGCAGGAGCTTAAATATTTGTATACCGGTTAATCCCATTTTTATCTCCTTATTCATAGTTACCAGTGAATCCGCCAGATCCACTGATAACATTTTCAATTCTTAGCCAACCAAAGGTTCCATCTCTACTGCGGGATGTTTTACCTTTTGAAGGAATGCATAGACTTCATCTTCTGTGGTGCCAACAGTTTCATCGGCAATCTTGTCATATAAATCAGGGACACCAATTTCCTGGCCACGTTTATCAATTCTGTCTTTGAGTTCCTCTTTGAGACTCTTGGGCATCCAGACCATTCTTGCCAATCCGCCATCACCTTTGATAAACTTTTTCTGGGTGATATTGAATTTTGAATGTCCGACAAATCCAGGGCTGGTTGCGCCACCGCCCATAACACCGGCCAATGTGGTAAATTTCATTCCACATGGGGTTTCGCCGATATATTCTCTGTTGACAGTCATGATGCCATTACACATGGGCAACATGGCAGCAATACATTCACAACACCCACATGTTGTCATGGGGTTATGAACAATTGAATAAAAATTATATGTTTTTACAGCACCGCGAGATGCTTTTTCAATAAAATCGTCCACACCTTTGAATCGTCCCAGTTTTTCATCAAGCACTTCACCCTTATCAATTGGTTGGTTCGGGCCGGTAGGATTAATTTCATAAGATGCTTTACAGTCCATCCAGTTGTAAGCACCGCAAAGGCCTGTTCTTTCTGGGCTGACTGTACAAACATGGTTTGGTGCAAATGATTGACAAAGCGTACATGAATAAAAGGTCTGGGTGGTTTCATCGGTCATGGATTCCACACGTGAGTCACGCGCACCATATTCAGCACGGGCACGTTCAGTAAGTTTGTCCACATCCTCTTGATTGGTATACAGGGTGACCTGTACTTTATCCAGAATCTTACCAAAGTCCTGATGCAGTTTGTTGTGAAGCACTTTTCCGATATCTGCCAATGAGAAGCCTTTTTCTACAGCCCCTTTACTGACACGCACCCAGGCAATATCGCGTTGTCCCATGTGCATAATGCCCTGGATATAATTTACCAGATGGTGTGTCTGACGTTCCAGAATGGGCTCAAAATCAGCCTGAAATTCACGTCCGGCGACCTGAACAAAAATACCCAATGGCAGGACATCTCTTTCCTTAATATCTTTAATGTCAGGGCCAACAACAGTCACTTTACCATCTTCAATTTCGTCCATTTCAGCACTGGTGACAAATTCTGTGGCCTGTGTTTTTCCACCACCCATTTGGGTATAGAGATCGGCACCACGAACACGTTCACCTTCAAAAGCTGGGCCAAAAGCCAATGGAATATCAATTTCAGCAACCTGGACCTTAAGACCACGAACTTCAATGGATTTGTCAACCATTGCATCATGTGCGACATTGCCAACAACATGTTCATAGGTACAAACACCAGTGGGCAGGATTTCAGGAATGTCAGTATCAGCAATTGTTGGAAAACCCCAGTTCACACAGCCTGCAGCCGCCGCTGCCCATTCTGCGTTAACTTCACCCAGGGCATTGACAAAAGCAAAGATACGGTTTTTATTGTACATCAGCATGCGTTTGTAATCGCCAGGCTGAACATTACCAAAAGCCATTGCGGCACGATTGGCAAAACCCAACGCGAAAACGGCTGATGAAATATATGGGCCAAATGGAACAATTCGAGTATTCCATCCAACCTGAACGCCGGCTTCAATTAATTGTTCGATAACACTGGTATTGTTTCGTCCTGATGCACAGAATATATATAGACTTTTCTTCTGATAATCTTCGACGATCATTTTTGCAATTTCCGGTGATGGCGCAGCACCAACAATGGCAGCAAATCCAGGAGCGGAACCATCAACAAACTCAACGCCACGTTTACGAAATACAGTATCATCAGCAGCACCCAACCAGATTTTGCCATTATCCATATCCGGATCTTCTTGTGGCAGATAAAAGTCTGGTTCTTCCAGGTATCTGATGGCTTCTTCGATTTCGAAACTTACAATGGCAGCCATGCCTGCATCAAGCAGGGAGCCAAGATAAGGTACATGATTAATTCGTTTGACATGTGGCGGCAATAACTTTCTTGCAATTGCAAGGGGTTCACGCATATCATCCAGGGTTTCAACCTTTTTTCCCAGAATCGAATAAATTACCGGCAGGTAATATGCTGTATTTGGAAAACCAACTTTTGTATCTGCATTGAATTTTTCAAGTGTTGATTGATATTTTCCTTCTACTTTGGAAACTATATTATATGCCCCCTGAATGGCGGCAAAAGCAACTAATTTAGACATTTTTTCCCCCTTCGTTGAGGATTTAATTTCATAAAGTTAAGATTAACCGCGTTTATGGAACCGGTCAAGACGTGCAAGGAGCATATCCAGCCCTGTGACTTTTTCCGGCATCTGGATGGTTGTATCATCATCTTCGCGGAGTTTAGCAATTTTCTTGCGAAGCTCGTCTTCCTCAGCCAAAAGCTTATTCATGCGGGCTTCTTCTTCTGCTTTTTTCTTTTCTAAAGCCTCGGCCTCAGCTTTGGCTTCAGCTTCTACTTTTGCTTTGGCATCAGCTTCTTCTTTGGCTTTTGTATCTTGTTGAGCTTTCATTTTAAGTTCATATTCGGCTCTGACTTTTGCCTCAATTTCAGCCCGAATCTTAGCTTCATCCACTGCTACTGCTGCCGTTGGTGCAGCCGGTGCTGTGGGTGCGGCTTCAACTTTTGGTGCAGGTGCTTCTGCTTTTGGCGCAGGAGCTTCCGCTTTTTTGGCTTCAGGTTTAGGTGCTTCTTTCTTTGGTGCTACCGCTTTTGGTGCAGGTTTTTTCTCTTCAACAATTGTCAGATCAGGTTCTGGTGCCAACGCTATAAGATCAATCTGTGGTGCATCCAAGTTTTTCTGAATAGCCTTAACATCCTGTGCAGAGCCGCCATCACTCAAAAGATCAATATAAGAACGAATCAATCGTGCTGTTTCAGGATGTCGCAATATAATAATATCAGAACCTGCCAGCAGATAACTGACTGCTCCCACAGCTTCCATCAAAATACCACGTTTTTCAGGATCACCCAGTGTGGGGGCTTCTTCTGATGTTTGCTTGGCTTCCTTGGATTTCCAGACCTCATTTCCCAGGTTATTAACGAGTGGTCCTTGAAGTTTGTCATCACCCTGTACCAGACCGGCCATGCGAAGGCGTTCCATGACAGAGTAACCATATTCCATGCCGTAACCCAGGCCGCCGGTAGTGGGGTCTATAAGGACATTATCCATTTTAACGCCCAAATTTTCCAACAAAATATTGACCTGTTTGGCAATGTTGACATCAATGGGCGAGGATGAAATAACAGTCTGGCCAAAACCCATGGCTGCGGCACCAATACCTTTGTGATTTTTTTCCTCAACCGGACCAACAGTCAGACCTCGGCCTTGTGTTTTTTCACAAATGGTTTTCAGTACTTCCTCATCTTTTTGAACATTGGCTGTTCCCCAGACAATCAGTGGCACATTGATGGCATCCAATACTTTTTTCACCATCGCGGCAGCTTCATCCGGGCTTTTATCCAAACCATTGGGATCAGTGCTTTTAAGCTGCAAAACAATGATTTCAGCACCATATTCATCCTGGCATTTTTTCGCCCATGCGGGCGGATCATTGATTACATCTTTGAATGGTGCAACCGCTGCTTCTGGCCATTCTTCAGGTTCCATATCCCAAATTTCCATCGCTACTTTTGGTTTGTTGGGCATTTCACCTTCAAACGTATAGAATGGATAGGAAGTGGCACCACCAACAGTCACCGTGTTACCTTCTTTACCAAAGGTAATATTCCGGACACTGGCATTGTATTTTTCTTTTACCAATTCGAAGGACAAGATATACCTCCTTTCAATAAATGAAAATATCAATGAATGATTGTGTTCATGTACGTTCAATCATTGAAATTTAATATTATATTTAAAACACGCATACAAGTCTTTATCAAACTTGATATATTATTCTGTAATTTTTCTTTGGATTAAGAGGATAATCAATAATAAATAAATAAATTTTTGTCAATAAAAAACTTTAGCACTTAAGAATAGACTGAAACTTATGATTAAGGAATGCTTGAAAAATTAGTTCTGATGGGGTTGAATACCTGTCATCGCAAAAACCAGTTCAACCAGAAAGATCCGCCCGCAGTCGAAATAAAGCAACTTCCTGCAGGTGCCTCAACCGCATAAGGATCAACCGATGATGACGATTCAGCTTCTTTGTCAACATCAAGCCCCATTGAACTTAAATGCGGGGTCTGTAAAATAATAAAGATGTCTGATGGCAAATATTGCAGACGTTCGGTATGAAATCCAAAAATGCCATCACCCTTTTCATTTACTTTAACCGGTACCTGATGATCAACGATTTTTGCCATAAAAGGTGTATATTCATCTGAGTCCGAATTGATCAGTATGGGCAATGATATTGATGGCGGAATTTCTTTATTCATATCACTTAAACGCTGCCTGGATGCATTAAGGTAAGGATTGTAATATACAGGCGTTTGTGTCTTATTCAGATAAAATTTTACGCGAACACCTGTCCCCAAAGAATTCTGTCCAAATGTATAATTGGTTATCCTGACACAAAGCTTATCATTGGATGCCACATTTCTTGTGTTGCCGGGATTGATTTCATATGTGTCACTGCTTTCATCGTATTGGAGGATGTCTTGATCATCCACAAATAAATAATCCAGTGGAATAACTGGAATGTTGACTTCAGCCGGAATATCATTTCCATCAATGTCTTTCATCAAGATATGAATGGTGGTTCCCAATAATGGATAAAAGACACTTTCACCACTGGAAATATATTGAATATTACCATAATGGTCTTCAAAATGCTTTTCATCTTTAGGTTGATGGGCCAGTTGACTTGATGTTGAACCATATTCGATATAGGTGACAGTCGTGGTGTAGATTGGTGCTTCCGGTGTTTCAGTATCATAAAAATTAAATGTTATCATATATGTTAAATCACCATCTCCTGGCTGATCATGCTCTCTTTCGGTATAATGTTCTTCTGTTGTCCATCGATAGGTATATGGTGAATCTATTGTACCACTTCGGCTGGCACTGCGCGTATAAATGTTTTGATCAACTGATGTTTCACTGCCATCAGGCAAGACGATTGTCATGTTAAAATTATTGAAATTTTTTCTGATCACATGCAGATCAAAACCATTTGTCAGATAGATATGTGTCACTTCTACAGACGGTTCCAGTGGATCAAATTCGGCATCATATAGTAAATTGGCAGAAATATTAACCGGATCATCACCAATTTCAATAATCTTGGAATCATTGAGGCAATACTCATACGGTTGAAAATTCTTTGCGACAATGAGGAGTCGGTACTTGCCTTTTTCAGCAGGAATGCTGAATATGGCCAGATTGTTTGTGCCTTCACGATAGATTTTTCCGGTTTCAGACATTAACAATACATATTCATAAGGATTACCATTGGTATAATGACCGCCCAGTGATATATTCAAGGTGCCATATTCAATAGCAGGTGCTTTGATTGTGACCTGCACTTCTCCACCCACTGTCACTTTACTGTCATCCACTAAAAATTCAAACTGATCGACACCTGTCTTGCCAACATCAGCAAAGTATATATAGTCACCAGACACCGGATTGGACAATACCGCCATTCCTTTTGTGCCCTGGGATGAAATCTTGCATACCAGAATATCATTATCCGGGTCTTTGAACTGTAATTGACCATAGGCAACACCATTTTCGTCCACCTCAATTGTGCTGCTGATCACAATGGGCGGATCGTTGATATTTTCGATTTCAATCGTAACCACTGCGGGCTCAGACCAGTCCTTGCCATCATTGACCCTGAATGTTAAATAATCTTTACCAAAATAATCATATACCGGGGTATACACAAATGCATCGCTCAATACGCCATGTTGTGGGTAGGAAACAATTTCCATAATCAGTGCATCAGATTCAATATCTGTCCCTGTCAATTTGAAAGCAACAGAACGTTCTTCCAATGTATATATTGTTTCTGGAATGGCAACAGGTGAATCATTAACAGAGGCAATATTCAAAATAATCCGCCCAAAAGTCGTGAGGATGCCATCACTCACAGAATAGTACACTTGATCCAATCCATTGAAATTGACAAAAGGAGAATAAACAAAGCTGTTGGCAGTTTCTGTGGGGATTAACAGTCCCCGTGTTGGAGATTCGGAAATTCGATAGACAAGGTTTTCATTATCGACATCACTGGCAATTAATGTAAAGCACAAAGGTATATCCTCCTGTAATTCAATTGTGCGATTGACAATATTAATCACTGGTGGATCATTTTCTGGCCGGACATATATTGTGAGTTTATAAGGTATTCCATCGTTTATGGTATATTCCAGGTAATCATCCCCATTAAAATTTTCATTTGGCGTATAGGTTAAACTGGTTGGGAGGCCTGTTAGTTTTCCATTTTGGGGCTTTGTTGTTATTTCGAATGTCAATGTACCCGTGTAGCCTTGTGCCGGGAGTGAAAAATTTATGGCATGATCTTCTGATGTATATATATCCGCTTTTTGTTCAACCCCGACATAAATGGTTATTTTTGCTTCGTTGGATGTCAATTCTCCATCAGAAACCAGGAATTTAATGGTATCTTCACCAAAAAATTTCTTTTCAGGTGTATAGACCAGGAGATTGTCAATCAATGACACAAGCCCATGTTCCGGTTTTTCTGAGATTTGATATGTCATCTGGTTTAAATCAGAATCAATATCGGTAACAGTCAGTGTCAGGCTTACCGGCGTGTTTTCATCAGTAAAAACCTCTGTACCTGACACAAGGGGCGCATCGTTGACCGGTGTGATAAAAACATCCATGATTGCCACTGATGTATAAGCTGTATTCTCACCATCAATCACCATGAATTCAAAAGAATCCGAACCAGAAACATTATCATAGGCATCAAATATGAACACACCTGTTGAAGAATCATTGATATTGGCATGTCCCAATTTGCTTTGTCTGATTATTTGAAATGTGAGTGGGGCACCATCGTTACCATCAGGATCGTATCCCACCAGTTTTCCAGACAGATAAGCATCCTCAAACATACTGATCTGGCCATTGACAGCAATGGGGGGATCGTTAACTGGCAGAATCTCAAGGGTAATATCCACGATATCAGAATCCAGAACACCATCATATACTTTGAATGAGAATTTATCAGTTCCATTAAAATTAAGATTGGGGGAATAGGTAAAAGCACCGGTATTGGGATCGACAATTGTTGCCTTCCCATTTGAAGAATTCTCTGTGAGCAAAAAGTATAAGCTGTCATTGTTGGCATCAGTGGCAATGAGTTGCGCTGACAGGATCTGGTCTTCAGAAGTTTGCCAGGTTTTTGCATAGGCAACTGGCGCGACATTTTTCGCTTCAACAGTGATATGAAGCGTTTTCTGAGTACTCACAAAACCATCCATTGCATGGACTGTTATCTCATCAGCACCTGTAAAGCCTTTCATGGGAACATACTGAAGTATGTCTGGGATTGTTCCAATAATTTCACCATTGGGGGGTTGATCAATGGAAATGGTTAAGGTATCATTTTCAACATCAGTAACAGTCACTGAAATGGGCAGGGTATCATCTTCAAGCATGGTCAGTGACATCGGCATCGCAATAATTGGCGCATCATTTACAGGACGCACGTACACCTTGATTGTTTCGTTTTCTGACATGCTTTCAGTGGTATAATCAAACTGGTCATAGCCGTTGAAATTTAATTCTGGCGAATATATGATTGTCCGCCCCATAGCTGTTATAGAACCATGTTCCGGTACCTTTGTAATAATACATGTTTCATGAATCTGAATGTTTTGGATTGTATAGGTATATGGTGTATCTTCTTCACAGATGATATCCGCATCCGGGCCCCCTATTGTAATTGATACTGTTGCGGTATATGAGCTGGACTTATTGTCTGATGCAATAAAATAAAAAGAATCGGTTGCCCGGCTTTCAGTAAGGGGTTCATATAATAAATATGGTGGATTTCCAGTCAGTTTTCCTTTTTCAGGTCTTTTGACAATTATGAATTGTAATGGATCATCATCCTTATCTTCAGCGTTCAATGTAACAGGAACTTCTGTGGAAATTGCTGTTTCTACGCTCTGATTAAATGCTGTGGGAATATCATTTACAGCATTAATATGAACCAGCACGATGCCTGAATTGGATGTTTTTTTGCCATCACTGGCAGTAAATGTAATGGTATCTGTGCCAGAAACATTGGGATTGGGCGTATAAACAAATTCGCCAGTTGTTTCATTCACAACATGTATACGTCCCAAATCACCGGGAACAGTTATTTGATAGGTGAGACTGTCGCCATCAATATCTGTGGCTTCCATATAACCGGTGGTTTTGACATCTTCATCGGTATACACACTGGTTTCTTTGGCAACAGGTGCGGTATTGATTCGTGAAAAAGAAACAGCAATCATGTGATCCTGGGTTACTGTACTGAATAAATATTGAAAATTGGTAATAACAACCGCTTGATCATCAACCAGTACCTGATCGATTTCATAATTATCATTTGGCGTGAAGGTAAATTGCTGATTCTCTCCGCCAACAACATTTACAGTCCCATTGGGTGAAATATTTCCATTGGCACTGGATATGGCAGTAATGATAAACTGCGTCAGTCGAAAAGTGGCATGAATGGTTTGATTGCTTTTCAAATCTAAAAATGTATATATATTTCCAATGTTAGAAACAGCCTGATTGTTGACTGTCACAGTATCAATTTCATATCCCGGGTCTGGAATAATCTGAATGCTTTGATATCCACCTTCCGGCACTGAAATATTTCCCGAAGGTTCAAGTTTTCCGGAATCTCCAAAGGTGGCTTGAATCGAAACAACTTTCTCAAATGTAACAATAAATGTATGATCCTCAGTGACAGATGCAAAGGTATACGTGTTGTCTGAAAGGGTGACAGTTTTGCCATCAACCAGTACCTTGTCAATGCCATAACCAGAATCAGGCACAACTGTAATTTGTTGATTTTCGTTTAATGGCACTGCGAATACCCCTGAAGCAGGCAAAACCGACCCATTATCCCCCACAGTCACAGAAATGCGATGGGTAATGCGCTTGAATTGGACATCAATGGAATGGCTGGCATGAACATTCTCAAATGTATAGGACAATTCATTGATATTAATGGCTTTATCATCAATGAGGATACGATCTACGCGATAGCCATCATCAGGAATTATTGTAAATGTCTGGAATTGATCTTCTTCAACATCAATTTTACCATTTGGTTCCAACTGGCCATTTTCACCATTTATAGCATCAATTGTATAAACGATAACTGGTTCTTCGTAGACGGTAATCGCCGATGCATCGGCTGAATTCTTGGCCCTGTCTCGATATCGTGCATATATTTTTTTAGTGCCCGATCCTTCAGGTAATTGCCATGTTTTTTTGGCAGAACGAATTTCCCATGTACCGCCTTCAGAATAACTGACATTACTGATATACATTTCTGAAGCACCGGTGGCTCCCAAAACAAGTTCAACACTTCGGTTACTGGTTTCAATGGGGGGAACGACACTGACATTTGTGGGTGGCACAGTATCAATTCTAAAGGCAATGGACTGGGTATCCCCAATTCTGCCCTCCTTATCAACAGATGCCACATGAAAATAATAATTGACATCATCTCCTTCCAGGTCGCGGCTGGTAATTTTTCGGGTGCGAATGGGCGGTTTATCGATGGTATTAAACTTTGAAAACGATGTGCCCGAGTCAGTTGAAAAAGAACTGTAATATCCATTAATTACCGCATCGGTTTCAGGTGTCTTCCATTGCATGGTTACATTGGGCTTATTGGATAACTGACCGCTGGTTTCCACAGCAGATCTCAGTCGTGTCACTTTTACATATGGATGTGTTGTTGAACATAAATCTCTGACTGACATGGGATCTGATGACATCCCCAACCACAAATAGCTGTAAAAACCACGTTTTCTTTTTAATTGTTGTGTAAATGAGAAATTAACATAATCACCTGCTTTAAAACTAGCGGCATTCTTACTGTCTGTGATGCCCTTTCCATTGGAATCTGCCCATTGTTCAACCTCTAATTCTTGAGATAAAAAGCGAAGTTGATACGATTTCTCTGGAGACAAGGCAGTTATTGTAAAATGGCCGGCGTCATCTGTCTGAAGGTTTTTTAAAAATCCGCTTTCTGTGTCAAAGAGATCGATAACAACAATATCATCAGCCGATTTTTGAACCGTGCCGCTTAAAATATTGGCAACGCTTTTGGAAAGAAAAAACTCAACACTATCGTCAATGGATTTCCCCCCTTTGGATTGGTCGGGATAATCATTGGCATGGACAGATACAACATAATCATATAAAGGATGTCCTTGCTGATCGACAGGTTTCAGTTCCAAAACTTTGAAAAAACCAGCATTATTGGTTGTCGCCACACCACCAAAGCCTTCACTGCCTTTCATTGATTCGGAAAATATTTCAACAGAGGCATCAGCAATTGCTTTTCCAGAGGACTTGTCTCTCACATAACCAGAAATAAATCCGCTTTGTTCAAGCACAAAATCGACAATTCCCGGGCTGATTTTCTTTTTTATCTGCTTGATATAATCATCAGAACTGGCTGTTACAATATAATCTGTGGCTTCAGACACGTTATTAAATGTATAACCGCCATTTTTATCTGTTTTGATTTCTTTCCAGTAATTGACACTTTCTGAAAATATGGAGACCTGAATATTTTTCAAAGCATTGCCATCTCTGTTGGTCACCACACCTGAAATTTTCAATGCCGGTCTGAGGGTAATGTCTTTAATTGTATCTTCATTTAAGACAAGACTTTGTTCACTGTGAAATGCATCACTGGAATTTTCAAGGGGCCAGACATTGAATAAATAATCATCACTTTTGGGTAAATTATCAATCTGATATGCCCCGCTGCTCTCAGATTGAACCAAAGCATAGTTATTTTTATCCGTACTGGATTGAACTTCAATTTTCGCGCCTTCAAGGGGTTTTCCATTGCTCGAATAGATAACACCCGAAAGCCTGACACCGGATTGAGATTGAAGCACAAAATTAACCTGCGTATCACCGGCTGCAATATTTTCTTTTTCCTGACCAATAAATGGTCGTTGGGGTGTGACAGTGATTTTGTAGTCGTTTCCAATGGTCAAACCATTAATCTGGTATGAACCATCCTCTTTGGTATACGCACCACCGCCTTTTTTACTGGATACTGATTTTACATCCACCCAGACGCCTTCCAGTATCTGGCCATCAACACTGGTGATGCGTCCTTGAATGGAATAGGTTTGGGTCACAAAAATATCAACGTCTGACTGGTCTTTTGGAATGGTGTTGACTGTTTTGGCTTTATCCGCATCACGAACTGATTTCTTGCCGGCATAATAAAACACGCCGCGAACAGTATCTCGTACCCACACAATATAATCATTACTTTTTTTGAGTCCGGCAATTTTGTAAATGCCATATTCATCAGTAATTGCATAGGCACCCGTCTGAGTTTTATCAGACCAGACTTCAACATTGGCCTTGATTAGCGGCGATTGGGTTTCATCAATAATTTTTCCGGAAATAGCACTGCCTCTGTGTAATTCAAAATTAATATCTGTCTTATCTGATGAAATATTTATTGCGCTTGCATTTTCAATATCATCCGCATTGTTATAATATTGATTCAAAAAGGTATCTGAGCGCGCTGCAGCAATGTAGTCATTACTAAAAAGAAATCCGGAAATGCTATAGTTCACAACGTTCGCATTTTCAAAAATGACCTGAACATCTTTTGATATATCCAGGGATTTGGATTGAAACTGAATCCATACCCTGTCACCTGAAACAGCATCATCCGGAAACAGCACATTTCCAAATACAGTGGCAGTTTGCGGCATTTTTTCCAGGGTAAAATTGATTTCTGCCTGATTTTGATCTGATAAATCAACAAGATTGGCAAACTCGAGATCTTCTTTTTGATTAAACACCTGATAGTAGTAATCATATGAAATGGCTTCCACGCGGTAATCTGAAGCTGCTTTCAGGCCGGAAATAATATAGGATTGAATTTGACCATCACCTGTAAGAACAATAACCTTGCCTGTGTTTTCAGATGTTGACCAGGCATTCAAACGCACTGATGAGCCTTTTTCAATACCCACGACAATACCACTGATTGATCTCTCAGGTTTCTGAATGGGAATATCCAAAATTTTATCCTGTGCTGTTAATGTCATTGCAATTTCGGTATCTGCGTAAACATCTGAAAAAATGCTGAGTCGATATTTTCCGGGTGCAAGACCGGTAATGGTATAATTTCGGGTTGTATTATCAGTACTGATTGCCTGTCCCCATGCACCAACTTCTGAATTCCAGGCATCAATACGAATATCCGGCACAGCATTATTTTTGTATGTAATTATTCCTGAAAGAGTGTATCCTTTGGTCAAATTGAGATTTCGATCCGGCGATTCAAACCATCGCTGCGACCGGATACCTTCAGCAGCATCCCAGGAATAAACAGTATCATTCATTGAATCTCTATCACCATTGTCCCGATAAAATGCAGGCGGATAACCCTCGGCATGGACAGAAATAATATAGTCGTTTGCAGTTTCGGATAAGCCAATAACCTCAAAACGTCCTGCCGGATCAGTCAGCACAGTGCCGCCGGTATTGGTGCTTTCTGACCATACATGAACCGGAATATTTGCGGGTACAGGTACATCTTCAATATAAATAGTGCCTGTAATGATGTATCCCTTGTTCAACTGAAAATTCAAATCTGACAAGTCATTATATCTCAGATCCAGGCGATTGGCTTCATCATCTGAATCTTTCCCATTGTAATATTGAATACGATAGTTTTTGGGAAAGGCTGCCAGAATGTAATCATCAGCAACAGGCAGATTTGGCAGGGTATACGCACCGGTTTCATCAGTTAATGTCTGGGCACGTTTTAAGTCCGGTTCACTCTCTGACCAGGCGGACACAGCTACATTGAGAAGACTCAGACCCTCAGTATTTTCAACCCGACCGCGAAGCGTTATGCCATCGCGTAAATGAAAATCAATATCCTTGCTGCCAGTGGCGATTTTTTCAGCAGAAGCAATAGAAGATACATTATTATATGCCTGATAAGGATAATTTTCCGGTTGAATCTCAACAATATAACCTTTTGTGTCAACATCTTGTATCAACACACGTTCGAGCCCGGTAATGGTATATTGACCTGAATCATCTGTCGTCGTCATATTACCTTTCTGAAGCCCCTCAGACCATGCATTGACATTTATCCCCGCTGCAAATGTTCCATCTGAGGTAAAAACGCGACCAGAAATACGATCTCCTTGATTGGGATTATAAATTATATCAATATTCTGAAGAATTGGAACTGATGGCGTAACAGGTGTGGATTCATCATATGAAAACACACTGAAAGTGGGAGGAGTACCGAGATGTTGATCATCTTGCAGGGCAAAAAAGAATTCCATATCATAGTTTGTAGAGAAGACAGAAACACGATAATCATTTTCAGGTTTTAAGCCAATGATTGTATAATACCCTTGTTCATCAGTCATGACACTTTTACCAAAGGTCGCTTTTTGAGAAAACACATCCACAGCAACATCAGGAATACCTTTGGCAGGTGAGTTGCCATCATGAACACGCCCCTGAATACCTTCCTGGTAGTTCCTGGGAAGTTTAAAATCAATCCGGCTTAAATTGCCTGCAGTAAGAGACAATGGATTGGCGGTTTCACTGCTGCTTTGTTGATTATAGAACTGGTTTCGGTAATTATTGTTTTGCGGAGGAGGCCATGCAGAAACAATCAGGTTTGATTCTGGTGACAGACCGGTAATTGTATAGTAACCATTGTCATCAGTGGTTGTATCGGCAAGAAAAACACCATCCTGTCGGACTTCAATCCAGCAACCGGTCAGACCTTGATTTTCAGAAACCTGTATATCTTCATCAATGACACGGCCTTGAATAGACCGAATGATAATTTCTTCAAAAATTGCATGAATTGTGTGATTCTGATCCGCAGTAAAGGCGTAGCTATTTATATTCCCAACATATTTTTTATCTACCAGCACATTAACCAGACGATAATTCTCATTGACATATATATTGAACAATTGATAGTCACCTTCCTGCAAAACAATACTGCCCGAAGGACTTATTTGTCCACCTTCAGTAGCCGTAGCAGTAATTGTATAGATGATTATTTGTTTAAAAACAACTTGAATCGTTTGATTTTCTGAAACATCCTTAAACAGGTATTGCGTGATGATCCCTTGTGATTTTCCATTGACCAGCACATCTTCAATTTCAAAGCCATCATCCGGAATAATCTTAAATTGCGCAAAACCGCCACTGACAATTTTCAGCGGGGATTCTCCCTGTTCAGATTCAATTTTACCTCCCTTATTTGTTGTGGCTGTGATCTGATATATAGGAAGGGCTTTGAATATGGCATGAATGGTGTGATCTTCAACAATATCCCATATTGTTGGATGTGAATTAGAACCAATTGAAATGCCATCAATCAGAACATCGTCAATTTCATGATCTTTGATTGGGGTAATGGTAAATGTTTGGTCTGTATTGGATGGCACAGATATTTCTCCTGAAGGTTCAATTTGTCCATTTTCACCGGCTGTAGCAGTAATTACAGGCTGTGAAAATATGACACTGATTTGATGATCGGTTTGAATATTATTGAAAATGTATGATGTGTTTGAACCTATAGAACGGCCATCAATAAGAACATCCTTAATCAAATAGCCTTCTGATGGTGACATGGTAAATGCCTGACTGCTGTCATAATTTACTGTGATGTTGCCATGAGGTTCTATGCGGCCGTTTCCTGATACAGAAGCAGAAATCACCGGCATTTTCCGGAAACTGGCAGAAAGGGTATGATTTTCAATCACATGATAGAACGTATAGGTATTGATTATACCGGCAGATTGGCCATCAATTGTTACAGATGCCACCTCATAGCCATCTGATGGCACAATCGAAAAGGTTTGATCCTTTCCTTCAGTGACCCATACCAGGTTTGATGGTTGTATATCACCATTTTCCGACTGCTGCACAGTTATGGAAAAGCGTGCCGGTTTAAAAGTGGCAGAAATGGTGTTGCCTCCAGTTACATTTTCAAAATAATATGATGATTTTGCCCCAATGGATTTGCCATTTACGATGACATCATCAATTTTATAGCCTTCATTGGCAGAAATTTTAAATAACTGAAAATCGCCTTCATTGACATAGATTTTTCCTGAGGGGTCAATCAGGCCATTGTCGTCGGCAGAAGCGTCGATAGAAGGCTTTTCTTTAAAAATTGCATTAATGGTATGATTTTTATTGACATCCCAAAAAGTAAAGCGATCTTTCGGGCCTTTAGAAACATTATCTACAATCACATCGGCAATTTGATAGCCAGTCATGGGAATAATAGCAAATACCTGATTACTGCCTTCCATCACAATGGTGTTGCCATCAGGTGAGATCGTTCCTCCTTCATGCGCCTGTGAGATAATTTGAAATTCTTTCAGTACGTTGGTAATATAGATAGAAACAGTATCCACAGCGGTGAGTCCCTTGTGATCACTGATTTCCAGCTTAAATGAAAGGAATGCACCATTGGTATCAACTTCAGGGACTTGAAATTTTGGTGATACAGAATTGGGATCTGAAAGTTCGATAGGAATGCCTGCAGTTTGTTTCCATATGTATTGTGCAATGCCATCGTCCACATCCTTCGATTGTGAGGCATCCAGTTTAACAATACCCCCTTCATTGGCAGTATAGCTGCTGCCAGCAGATGCGATTGGCGGATCATTGTCTTCAATAACAAAAATGCTGACAAAACCGGCATCTTGACTGAAAGCGTAACTATCGCCATTGTTTCTTGTATCAGCAAATGAGCCATTTTCTCGTTTTGAGCTTTGATCCCATGCCCTGAATGTCAGCATACCATTATCAGAACCATAGTGATCAGATTCCGGTACAAAACGAACACGGGTAGAAATAATGCCAGCAGCAAGTAGCAGCGCGTTTTCTTCAGATACATCGTCAATCAAAAACCATTTTTGGTTATCAGTCGTATATTCCCATTGTCCATTCAGGTGGCTGATTTCGATAATGGCAATCCCGCGTTGCGCGCCCATGTTGATATCAATGATTGCGTGTTTGCTGTCACTATCAAGGATATTGTCAATGCTATTCCCTTTGTTGTCAACCGGGTCCTCAATCAAATCAGACAAATGAAATCCAGATTGCACACTGATAATCGGTGCGCGATTTACTGTGTTGACAAAGGAATAGCTGCTTGTTCCAACCTGTTTATACAGTTCATTTTCAGCTTCTTCGGAAGACACCGCAAGACCGGTGACAACAGACATCTCACTGGATGAATTCTCACCGGCACCACTACCGCTTGAGAAATAGCCGAAATCCTGATTGAATTGTTCGGCAGTAATGGATTGGGAATCAATGATAAGCCCGAGTATCAGGCTTATCAATATGTATATGCTAATTTTGGGTAATGCGTTCATGGTGTCTCTCCATTTTTTGGGATCCACTTTTTTTATGAGCGATATATTTTGACAAATTCATTAAAGGAATTTGCTGTCCACAGGGCTTTTTGGATAGCAAATAACAGTTTAATATCATTTAGTTTATTAATATAAGCGATTTCATTGTTTGCTTTTTCGCCGAACCTTTGTTTTGCTCCTAATTCAATTGATTCGAGTATCGATTGCTCTGTTTCTCTTTGAAATTGTTCCGATTCTCTTTGAAATTGTTCCGATTCTCTTTGAAATTGTTCCGATTCTCTTTGAAATTGTTCAGCTTTTCTTTTAATAGCTTGTTCAGCCTTTCTAATCGTTTCTCTGGCTCGTTCATCAGCCTTTCTCGTTGCCTTTTCTAAAAGCCATTCTTCAACTGATTCGTACATTTTTACCTCCTTTAAATCATTGTGTTTTTCTATCAGATGTAGATATTGTTCATTCTCTTCCTTTGAAAGAGAAAGTGTCTGATCAATCAACGACAACAAGGTCGCTTTGTGACGTCCGGTTTTCCCTGTTTTTAAAACACCACTTTCCGCTTTTGCCTTAATGATCGGTCGATCTTCTTTTGGAAAATCGGTCAATGGCAGATAGGCCCATACCAATGGATTGGATGGTGCGTTCAGTATTAATGTATCTGGTGTATAGTTTTTCAATTTAACAATGTTATAATGAAAATCAACAATGGGATAATCCGGCAAAGCCATTTTGTAAGTATTGGCAACAGGTTTTTGCCATTTTGCAGGATCAGTGAACATGACAACAGGTAATACAGTTTTGCGATATTGAAAGTAAATGCCACAAAAATAATGCAGCATACGTTCTTCAAAAACTGATGGCTTATAGCCCATATGTTCCCAATGAATAAGTATCCAGTCTTCGCCATCATCCAGTTTGATTTTTATGAGAATTAAGGCGTCAGTGTATTTGAACTGATCTTTATCTCCGAAAAGAGCAATTAACTCTTTATCTTTGAATTCTGCAGTTTCAAAATCCATACGTATAGCCAGTTCTGGAAAAAACAAATCGAAATATTCTTTCAGATGCAATCGAATGGTTTCCTTGTGCCGGATATCAAAATTATTGGGTCTGTCCCATTTATTGCTGACAGCAGATATAATTTTTAACGCTTTGGGTTGCGAAAACAAATATTTCAAATGCTTTGTGAGGTTGGCATCAGTAAGCTTCATGATCTCTTTAAACGACATCTGTTCCATTTCCTTAAGACAGAAAGTTTTAAGGGCTTTTACATCCTGTTTTTCAAGAAATAGTTCCTCACGTTTTATCAGGCGATCAATAGCCGGCAAGATCCGCATGTAGTATGCTGATTTCTGAATTATTTTGAGTGATGCATTCATATTCGCCATTCCTTTGTTATGGATTGACACTTTTTATGAGCGATATATTTTGACAAATTCGTTAAAGGAATTTGCTGTCCATAAGGCTTTTTGGATATCAAATAACAATTTTGTATCATTCAGTTTATTAATATAGGCAATTTCATTGTCTGCTTTTTTGCCAAATCTACTTTTTGCTCCCAGTTCAATTGTTTCAAGGATGGATTGCTCTGTTTCTTTTTGGAATTTTGCAGATTCCTTTTGGAATTTAGCAGATTCTTTTTGGAATTTAGCAGATTCTTTTTGGAATTTAGCAGATTCTTTTTGGAATTTAGCAGATTCTTTTTGGATTTTTGCAGATTCTTTTTGGATTTTTGCAGATTCTTTTTTCAAAGCCTGTTCAGCTTTTCTTATAGTTTCCCTGGCTCTTTCATCAGCCTTTCTTGTTGCCTTTTCAAGAAGCCATTCTTCAACAGATTCGTACATTTTAACCTCCTTTAAATCATTTTGTTTTTCAATCAAATTTAAATATTGCTCATTTTCCGCTTTGGTCAGTGAAAGCGTCTGATCAATCAATGATAATAAAGTTGCTTTGTGTCTCCCTGTTTTACCAGTTTTCAGTACGCCACTTTCAGCTTTTGCCTTAATAACCGGTCGATCCTCTTTTGGAAAATCGGTCAAGGGCAGATAGGCCCATACCAATGGATTGGATGGATCCTTCTGTATTAATATTTCTGGTGTATAGTTTTTTAATTTTACAATGTTATAATGAAAATCAATTATGGGATAATCCGGCAAAGCCATTTTGTAAGTATTGGCTACAGTTTTTTGCCATTTTGCCGGATCAGTGAACATGACAACAGGTAATACAGTTTTGCGATATTGAAAGTAAATGCCACAAAAATAATGCAGCATACGTTCTTCAAAAACTGATGGTTTATAGCCCATATGTTCCCAGTGAATGAGTATCCAATCCTCGCCATCATCCAGTTTAATTTTGATAAGAATTAAAGCATCAGTGTATTTGAACTGATCCTGATCTCCAAAAAGTGCAATTAATTCTTTATCTTTGAATTCCGCAGTGTCAAAATCCATGCGTTTTGCCAGCTCTGGAAAGAACAATTCAAAATACTCTTTCAGATGCAGTCGAATGGTTTCCTTGTGCCGGATATCAAAATTATTGGGTCTGTCCCATTTATTGCTGACAGCAGATATAATTTTTACCGCTTTGGGTTGCGAAAACAAATATTTCAAATGCTTTGTGAGGTTGGCATCAGTAAGCTTCATGATCTCTTTAAACGACATCTGTTCCATTTCCTTAAGACAGAAAGTTTTAAGGGCTTTTACATCCTGTTTTTCAAGAAATAGTTCCTCACGTTTTATCAGGCGATCAATAGCCGGCAAGATCCGCATGTAGTATGCTGATTTCTGAATTATTTTGAGTGATGCATTCATATTCGCCATTCCTTTGTTATGGATTGACACTTTTTAGGAACGATGAATTTTGTCAAATTCATTAAAGAAACTTGACGCTTAAATCTAAAACTTTGGATTCTTTTCGTTCAAGCATTCCTGTTTTAAATATGATCGTATTTCAAGAACAAAGTCATTTGCATATTGTGTATACTCTGAAACCATATCAATTGATGGAACTTCAAAATCGACATAATCAAATTTTTGTCTATATTCGAAAGCTTCAAAAACAAAAATATCAATCAAGCATTTATGTTTTAATTCGATTTCATAAGCCAGGTCAAATATATCTTCTTCAATTTTTCTATCCAAATTTATGATGCGGACAAATATATCTATATCAGAATGTGTATTTCTATCCCCACGTGCTGTTGAGCCAAATAGACGCATTTCAACCAATTTATATTTATTCAAAATTTTATTCTTCAAATCAAAAAGTATTGTCTTTGTAAGTCTATCCATGTATCTTTTCCTCACGTAATATCAGGTGATCAATAGCCGGCAAGATCCGCATGAAGTATACTGATTTCTGAATTTTTTTGAGTGATGCATTCATATTCGCCATTCCTTTGTTATGGATTGACACTCATCTTGCTAACCCACGTGCCGGTTTCACGTCTTTGCATGACCAGACTGGTGCCAATACGAACCAATCGCCATGCACCATCAGTGTATTTATCACCAAAATAAAATGCAGTATCAGCCGGTGTTGTATTTCCAGAAATGGCATTATATTCATCCGCCAGCATCATGTCTCCGGATACTGTTGTTTTTGAGACTGTGATTTGATTGGCAACAGACATTTCTGTGTATGTACCTGCATTAGCGTTGACAGAACTGACATCCAGAGTACCCCCGCTTCCACCTGATAGCATGACTGTGCCTGATGCATCCGGGAATCTGATTGTGTTTGCTTTTGTAGGTTCATCGACTTTAATGGTTGTTTCGTAAGCATCTGCTGGAGAATAGCCCTGGAATGTCATTGATGTGAGCAAATAGGCATTGCTTTTGATTGTGATTTGGGTCAGTTCGGCGGAGTCGGCATTAAGAATTCCTGTATAAGTTGTTGCGTTTAAAATGATTTTTGACAGCGCATCCATATTATATATCTGTAAGTTTGTGCTACCATTTTTTACATTCAACGTCACATTGTGTAATTCCGGTTTTGATTCATTATTATTCATTATGCCATAATTTGAGCCTGAAGATGATACCAATACATCTCCAACTGTATTTTTAACAATTGGACTTGAATAACTATTGTTTATTGCTAAATTTTCATAGGAGCCAAATATTCCTGAAACTTTGATATCTACATGATTTATTGTCGGTGTGGCATAACTATCATTCCAGATGCCATAATTATATCCACCTGCAAGTCGTACCGAAATATTAGTATGTTGTATGCCTGGGGACGCATTTATGTTGTGAATACCACAGGCCCAAGCACCACCAGCGGCTTCAATTACTGAATGTTTGAGTACTGTTTTGTCAGAAACATTTTCAAAATATATACCGAAACAATTACCACCA
>Ga0272440_1000470_pt1 | contig 34205 bp, 18 predicted proteins | sample SSMMMBAug17_FD_192440 | JGI IMG/M metagenome (GOLD analysis project Ga0272440, IMG submission 192440) | Marine sediment archaeal communities from Little Sippewissett salt marsh, Falmouth, MA, United States - SSM-MMB-Aug17 | ecosystem: Environmental > Aquatic > Marine > Wetlands > Sediment ... | reverse complement strand
TCGTTTGATTCCTGAATACAGTCTGTTTTTGTTGCGCCAGTAAAATACAAAATAATGATGCTCTCCTTCACTTTGGAAGTAGCTGATCATCAGTTTTCGGTATAAAGAAGTTTTATTACATAATTGTGAAGTGTCATAGGTTTGATACCGGTTTTTGTTCGGCGGGCGAACACAAGGTTCGCCCCTACATTGGTTTCGGAAATTGGTTGGATCTCGATTACTACGATCTACCAGAGAATTTATGATCGCTTACTTAAGGAATGAAGAATGCCACAGGTAGTAAATACAATATATAAACAGGGTTCTTTTCATCCACTCGAGCCTATCTTTATAAAGGAAAAACAGACTGTAAGAATTCTAATTATCGCAGAAAATAGTTATAACGAAGCTATTAGCGTTAATTATTATAATGATATAGACTGGCTGACATTACCATCAGACAAACCAGACGTTAAACCTGTATCAATTAAGGAGCGTCAAAGAATTGCGGAAATTTTAGGGAAAGCGTCCAGCAAGCCCGTATCCGAAATGATTATTGAAGACCGAGGCTAAACGTGAATTCATATTTTATAGACACAAGCGCTTTAGGAATGCTCTGAAAATAACATACTCATTTCTCTTGAACGTACAAAAAAAATAAGGTCGTGTAGAGACGTAGCATGCTACGTCTCTACAGTACAGCCGGCTAAAGCCCAACGCTGTTCTTGCAATTGATGATTATGGTCTTTAGATATATTGCAATTCTTCTTTTTACCCGAAAACTTATAATATAATGGGCGTTAGCACAGTTTAAAAAAGGTATTTCTTGCTCACAAACTGAAATCAATATAGTTTCCCAAAAATGTAGCTTTAACTATTATTCCTTGCTTGAAAGATACAGATTATTTGACAATGTATCTACATAATCATAAAACAATATAAATTCTTTTCGTAAAAAAATGTCAGAAAGACCAGGTTAAACATTGAAACATTCCTTCTTTACGATCATATTTAGTAAAAACAAATAAATATATAATAAAGAAAGAGAATATTATGAAGTATCAAATAATTAACACAGAATGGATGAGTAGTTTGCAAAAAATAACCAAAGGCTTTGTTTTTCTTAATATTTTGCTATCTCTTGTGATATTGTTAGATGAAAACTCATATGCAGTAAATAAAGTCGGAACCAGTACAACGCACACACTTTCAGTAACCACGTTAAATACAGTGACTTGCACTGGCGCAAACACCTATGGTGAATGCGATGTCAGCAGCTGGAAAGATATTACTCAAGTTGCTGCGGGTTTTTCATTTTCAGTCGCATTGGATATTACAGGAACTGTCTACTGTACAGGAAATTTATTCTTTACTAATGCCTGTGATGTGTCATCTTTAAATGTAGATCCAATTGTTTATATTACTGCTGGTGATTTTCATATTGTCGCAGTTGATGACGATGGAGATGTGTTTGCAGTGGGAAGAAACTTTGAAGAACAAACAGACGTTGGCAGTTGGAGCAACATTATTGCGGTTGATGCAGGGACATTACACACTCTCGGTCTTGAGAGTGATGGTGATGTTGTATGCACAGGAGATAATAGCAGATACCAATGTGACGTTAGCAGCTGGTCAGGTATTACACAAATTTCAGCTGGCGGCTATTTTTCATTAGGCCTTGGCAATGGTAATGTCGAATTTACAGGATGGAACAATAATGGCCAGGGAAATGTTACTGGATGGACGAATATCACTCATATTTCAGCTGGCACTGAACATAGCGTTGCTGTTGATAATTCGGGGACACCTTATGCTGCTGGACAAAATAATAATGGGCAGTGCAATGTTAATAACTGGACTATCATTGGGGAAGTTGTTGCAGGAACCACAAGTACTATTGGAGTTCAGGTGAATGGAGAATTAACAGTAATCGGCGATACAACCAGTGTGGTAAACGATGTTGAAGGCTGGCAACTGATCAACAATCCCCCTGATCTTGTTACTGCCTCCATAGCCTGTTATGAAGACTACTCAGTAACAACAGATAACTTATATTCCCAGTCCACAGATTTTGAAGGCCATAGCATAACTGTTGTCACTGGTAATCCCATTATTTCTTATGGCACTGTGGTCAATCATGGTGATGGCACCTACACCTATTCACCCACAACAGATTTTAATGGCGCCAATAGCTTTACGTATACCCTAACTGATAACCAGCCAATCAATCCCACCAACACAGCAATGGTTTCAATAAGCGTCACACCAGTCAATGATGTACCATATTACTCTTGTGCCCAAAGCCTGACTATATTAGAAGATGGCGGCATGCAAAGCATATCTGCCTGGGCCTGCTCATTGACTGCCGGCGCATACAATGAAGGCGCGCAATCCCTTTCTATTACCTGGACATGCTCGGATGAATCCCTATTTCTGACAGCCCCTGCATTAAGTCCGGTCACAGCCCATACCTCGGGTCTTACAGATACCTATGCCATTGAAGCAGATACCAAAGATTTAACTTTAACTTACACCTTTGATGAAGACCAGTATGGTGCCATTACGCTCACAGTGGTTTTGTCTGATGATGGGGGATTGGATTACATTGACTATGGTGCAGAAGATACCTATACGCGTACATATGTTATTGAAGCCATTTCTGTCAATGATGCGCCAACATATACCAAAGGCGCCAATTTATCCATTTATGAAGACGCAACCGACCAAGTATATACAGAATGGGCAACTAATCTTTATGAAGGCGCTATAAAAGAGAGCGAACAAACCCTTGCATTCACAGTCACCAATAATTATCCAACCATGTTTACCACCGAGCCGGCAATTGCTGTTTCTGGCACCACTGGAACCTTATCATACACACTGACTGCCGATATGTGGGGCGATGTCACCGCTGTTGCCACGCTATGGGATGATGGCGGCACAGCAAATGGCGGCGAATATACTGTCGCCGAAACATTTACTATCAGCATAACCCCTGTAAATGATGCGCCAGATTTTACTATTGGCCCAGACCGAACAATTCTTGAAGGCAGCAGCGAAACCTATACTGCATGGGCCACTGACTTAACTGTGGGAGCCATAATGGAAACCGATCAAAGCCTTGCGTTTTCTGTGACCACATCCTGTTCAGAATGCTTTATTACAGAACCGATTGTCTATACATCAACAGGCGATATGTGTTACACACTGGCTGCTGACCCCTTTGGTATGGTTACAGCCTGGGTAACTCTTATAGACAGCGGTGGTACACCCAATGGTGGTGATGATAGAACAACCTATTCATTTACAATCAGCATTACTGATGTTAATGATCAGCCGAGTTTTTCATTACAAAGTTATTCCATTACAGTTCTGGAAGATACAACCTATACCAACACGACAACAAATGGCTATGCAACCACAAGAACAACTATAACCGCCTTTGCATACGATATTACGCCAGCCAATAGTTATGAAACAAACCAATCAGTCTATTTTTCTTTAACAAATACAAATTCAAGCATGTTTTCTATACAACCAGATATTTATACAGCAACCGGCGACATGACCTACACCCTTGCCAGTAACGAAAATGGTGTGGTAACTATCACAGTTACCATTACTGATAATGGCGGCACCAATTTTGGTGGAGTGGATACATACACCGATACATTTGTTCTAAATGTTACCCCTGTTAACGATCCACCAACAATGACAACACTTGGGGATCAAAGTGTCCTTGAAGATGATATTCCTGTCTGTGTATCGGACTGGGCAATCAATATCAGTAAAGGTGCAACAAATGAAACCGCTCAGGTTCTAACATTTGATTTTACCAGTGACAATCCAGACCTTTTTCTGTCAGGGCCATCTATTGTATACACGCAAAGCGGTACAGTCGGTGATTTATGCTATACCCTGAATGCCAATGAATTTGGCGCAGCAACTGTAACAATGGTTGTCTATGATGATGAAGGCACTGAAAATGGCGGATTTGATCGAATCACAGAAACATTTGAAATTACAGTCATTGCTTTGAATGATACCCCCACAATCACCACAATATCCAATCAAACCATTGTTGAAAGCAGTTCGACCGGCCCATTGGCCTTTACAATCGGTGATATTGATGCCGACCCACTGACAGTAACAGTGGCATCATCAGACACCACCCTTATTTCAAATACCCATATTACATTTGGTGATACCAATGCCAACAGCTATACCAATATTGATCGTGGAGCCTTTGAAAGTATTCCATTAAGCATTACAGTCACCCCTATTCCCGGTCGAGTGGGTACTGCAACCATTACAATCACTGTATTTAATGGTAATAAATATACCCGGGCAGAGGATGGTGTCGATTATACAACCACCACATTTGATGTTACTGTGGGATACATAGGCCATGATGGCCCGGGGGGGATTGGAAACAAAGATGGCACATCAGGCCTTAAACTATGGCTGAAAACTGACCAGATTACAGGATTAAGTCATGGCCAATCACTGACATCATGGGAAGATCAATCCGGCTATGGAAACACAATGAGCATATCAAATACGCCTTCTTATTCATCCGGATTTTCCAATGGATTTCCTGCGGTTGAATTCGATGGAGCCAGTGATTTCCTTGAAAACGCTGGTGCATTAGATTTTCAAGATGTTGCTGGATTTAGTGTTTTTGCTGTTTTCAATGCCACAAACAGCACTGCAACAAGAACCATTATCGCTAGAGATGGCAATGGTAATCGGGGATGGGGATGTATGCTGGATAGTTCAGATCAAATGATGTTTTCAGTTGCACATTCCAGTTCTCAAGCTGTGACACGGCTGGGCGCAAATGCTATGAGTGATTCATTTACCATTGTATCCTATTTATATGATGGTTTGATTGGCCGCAGTATGCAAGTTTATAATGGTGAAACAGATGACTCCAATACGCTTGAATATACTATTCCCTACCTTGTCAAAACAACAGGTCCTAATTTGCGGATTGGAAACAATGCAGATAGTAATTTCTTTGAAGGCAGTATTGCAGAATTGATTGTGTATGACTACCCTGTATCCACTGTGGGTCGAAAGCTTGTCAATAATTATTTATCTTCAAAATACGATATCGCATTAAGTGATAATGATCTTTACACAGGTGATACCGCCGCTGCTGGCGACTACGATCTGGATATAGCTGGCATTGGTTTGGAATCTGACAGCATCAATAGTATTGCCGAATCAGCAGGCTTAATTTTAAGAAATTTTACCTTTTTAAATACTGTTGGAGATTATTTACTGGTGGGACATAATAGAGAATCCAATGCCCTCACAGTAACCCATTTACCAGATAATGTATTGTCTGCCTGGGAACGATCCTGGATGATTCATAAAACTGAAGCAGGGGCAACTGGCGGTATTATACGTTTCACATTTGATCGCGCTATTGCTGATATGTCTGATTTGACACTAACTACTAATCTTGTAATGCTCAAACGATCAGGTACTAGTGGTGATTTTGAAATACTCAATGACAATGGAACCATTAATGGAGATCAAATTTATTTTAATATTGATGCGTCATACGTTAATACAGGAGATTGCGTGACTCTGGGCTCAAAAATAAACCATGCCATCCGATTTGACGCAGCAAGCGATAAAAAACTGGTTTCAGAATCAGAAATTGATTTGGGAAGCAGTTTTACCATAGAATTCTGGGCAAAACGAAATCAAACAGGCACCATGTACCTGTTCGCCCATGGTGCCAATCTGAGTATCTATTTTAATACCAATGATAATATCGTATTTGACTATGCTGAAACAGCAACTACAATTGACAGTTATACTGATACGTTGTGGCATCATTATGCATTTGTCTATGATAGTTCCATTGAAATTTACATTGATGGTGAATTGCAATACTCAGGAAGCATGTCAGCAAATACAGGATCTGCAAAGCTATATTTTGGCAATGCCCCTGGAGAAACTGACTATTTTAATGGAGATTTAGAGGAAATTCGAATCTGGTCTGATGCCAGAAATTTGGCTGAAATTTTTTCAAACAGAAGTCTGTCGTTGCAAGGTGATGAAGCCAATTTTCTTGCATATTGGCAATTGAATGAAGGTGCCGGGACTATGGCTTGCGATAAAACAGCCTCAGCCAATGATCTAAACCTGACATCAACCGGTGATTTACCACAATGGGTTGTATCATCACTGCCAATCGGGTATTCCAGTACTGCTCAAACAGAAACATTGGGAACGTTAAGTTTTACTGATACATCAATGAGCATGAATTATCATCACCATAATGGCGAAACTGTGGTAGTCACCCAAATTACCACAGATGCAAATGTCCTTCCAGATATCACGCCTGCGACAGATATTCTGGATTCACAATACTGGATTGTTTCTCGTACAGGTAATACAACGTTTAAAGCAGACTTTACATTAACCACTAATGAAGATTCCGGTTCAAATGCAGCGCTTGTAAAACTATTTTGGAGAGAAAATGGCAGCACAGGATCCTGGAAAGCCATTGCTTATGGTACCAGTATTAATGATACAACAGATACCATTGTATTTAATGGCATCCAAACTGATGGTCAATTTATGCTTGCATTGGATAATTCTGCCTCTATTGCCGGTTCTGGTTATGCCCTTTACTTTGATGGTTTGGATGATTGTGGCATAAATGAAGCTGAAAATATTACAATTGCCAACAATGCATTTTCTATTGAATTCTGGGCCAGGCGTGCGTCAATAGATGCTGCAAAGAAATCTATAATTGGACAAAGTGATGATGCAAATGGCCTTTGTATTGGATTTAACGCAAGTAATGAATTTGAATTCTCTTTCAACTCAAACACAGCCACCACAGGCGCATATACTGATACCCAATGGCACCACTGGGCAGTCACCTTTGATTCATCAAGCTACACGCAAACAATCTATTGTGATGGCAGCTGGATAACAGAAAATACAGCATCGGCAGTGTATCCTAATTTAGGAACAAATTTTTACATTGGATGCGGTCCCAACAGTCAAGATCACTTTAAAGGATATCTGGATGAAATTCGTGTATGGGAAGATGTTCGAACATTGTCAGAAATTCAGAGCAATATGTTCATTCCATTAAATGGTGATGAAACAGGTTTGATTGCCTATTGGCGAATGGATGAACCCTGGTCATATACATATATCACAGATGTGACATCAAATAGTAATACTTGTGCAGTTACAGGTTCCATGTCAGTCAATAATTGGGTAGAATCCCGGGCCTTCTCCAATCGAACGACAAACGAGGACGAAAGTTTTACAATTACTGCGGGCTATGATCTTGAAGGCGATACGTTTTCTGTCAGCAATGGTTCACCAAATAGCGCGACAACCTCGGGCACAACAATTATTTCTTATTCTCCCTTTGCTGATGTGAATGGTTCTGATACATTTTCATATACTGTTTCTTCTACTGGTTATCCTGTTACAGTCACAATTGTGCCGGTGAATGATGCCCCATTGATAGGCGTCATTCTTGATGACATCATTGGCGTCAATGCAACATCCTCTAACAGCTTTACAACTACAGACCTGGAAAATGCCTACAGCCTGACATTTACACCCATTTCAAGTAATCAATCAATAGTAGATGATAGCAATATTACTATAAACTGTTCAGCCGGTGATTGCACTGCAACAACTACGCCAGAAACTGATATTTCAGGCTTTGTTCAAATTACAATTACAGTAAGCGACCCTGAAGGCCTGACAGCATCCAGTTCTTTTGGATTGACAGTTAATGAAAGCCCAACCATTGGATCTATTGGGAACTATTCAACAACTGTCAATACAGCAACAAGCCCCATTGCATTTACAATTGCAGATACAGAAACTGCTGAAGATGAATTGGACTTGACATTAACCACATCATCTTCAGAAATTGTCGGTATTACAAATGCATCATTTACGCAGCCCGCCAGTGGGGATTGTACAATTACACTGACACCGACATCAAGTGGGGTAGTAACAATCAATATTATCGTATCGGATGCCTTATCTTTCTCAGCAACAACCAGCTTTTCTCTGACAGTCTTAGCCCTACCTGAAATCGAAACAATAGCCGATTATACCACAACAGTAAGCACATGCATTTCAATTCCATTTAAAGTAACTGATGCAGATTCTGCAGAGAGCAGCCTTGACCTAACCATTACGACTTCGGATAGTGGCATTTTACCCCTAAGCCAGACATTATTGACAAATAGCAATGGAGACTGCACCGCTGAATTGACACCCACCAGTTCCAGTGGTTCGGTGACAGTTGAAATAACAGTGACCGATACAGATGGATATTATACATCAACAACTTTTACATTGAATGTTTCGGGTATACCAACAATAGAAAATATCAGCGATAATTCATATTCTATAAACACAATGAACATAATTACATTTGATGTATCTGATGATGAAACCGCCAATGGTAGTTTGGGTGTCACAGTTACTTCAATCAGCAATACAACGTTGATTTCATTGGAACAGATTTCAATTAAAAATGATGGTGGAACCTGTACATTAACTTTAACAACAACCCCTTATCAATCTGGAACAGCTGATATTACAGTTACAGTCACTGATGACCATGACTATACAAATAATACGAGCTTCACCATAGAAGTGGACGACATGGTCAATGCCGGTAAAGCAGCAACCTTTGATGGCACCTCCTCTGCTTCTAGCTCTCAAAACATTGTGGTAACAGATCATACAGTTGAAGCCTGGATTAAGCCATCGGTCTCTGATGGTGGTATTGTTTCAATTGGATCGGGCGCTAAATTTTCACAAATGCTTCTGACCAATGGAAATCTTGGTGTAGACATATTTAATGCTGGTGGTGCCATAAAAAGTTACACAGCAACAACAACTACAATTAATACAGGAATATGGTATCATGTTGCTTATACATATAACAGTTCAGCAGATGCATTAACACTATATGTTAATGCTACCGAAGAAACTGTTTCCATTGGTGAAAATCAGGCATTGACCAGTTTTAGTTTGAACACACAATTATATATTGGTGCGGACCAAGACGAATCCATATTCTTTAGTGGTGACATTGATGAAGTGCGTGTTTGGAATGTTGTTCGCTCTCAGGCAAATATCAACGCTGATAAAAACAGTAAAGTGGATCCTATGCCTGTTTCTCTTCAGGCTTATTATCCCTTCGATCAAACCTATGGATATACGATATTTGATAAAACATCAAATGGCAATGATTGTGATATGAACAATGTTTCATGGGAAAATTGGACAGATTCTGGCGCAGACATAACTGATTAATTAAAGAATACTTCTTATTGATTATAGCTATTATTAGATCCTTTCCCACGCTGGAGCGTTTGGAAAGAGAAATAAAAGTGTTGATATCGTTCTGCTTTCTTTGCCAAAGACAAAGGAGGGTGTACAAAAAAGTGAACTGCGAAACACTAAACAAAATTCTATGCCAGGGCGAAGACAGCCAATACCAATTTAAAGAGAACTTTTCCAGTATTGACAAACTCGCAGCAGAAATCTGTGCATTTGCCAATTCAGATGGGGGATATATCATCATTGGTGTTAGCGACAATAGCGAACTAACAGGTCTGGATACATCAGATATCTCACGATTAAACCAATGGATTTCCAATGCAACATCCCAAAAAGTTGATAAAATGATTCTCGTACAAACCCAGATACTCATATGTAATGCAAAAAGGGTTCTCATTATTCATATCCCCCGAGGACTTCACAAGCCATATGCTGTCAATCGTACTGATGTCTGGGTAAAAAGTGGTGCAGATAAACGCAAAGCTCCCATTGATGAAATATTACGACTTGCACACACATCAGGCATGTACTTTGCCGATGAAATAGAAACATCAGCAACCATTGAAAATTTTGATGAACAATTTTTTAAAGACCGATACAAAATTCTTTTTGAAGATGAATTGGAGTACCTTCAAATTCCATTAGAGAATTTGTTGCAAAACTTGAAAATTGTCAAAAATAAATGTCTTACATTGGCAGGCTTACTGTTATTTGGAAAAAATCCCGAAAGAACAGTACCTCAATTTACAATCAAGGCAACCAGCTATCAAGGAAATGAAAAAGCAGACCAGTGTTTCAAAGACAAAGAAGATATTGGCGGCAAACTGATTGATCAATATATCAAAGGCATCAATTTTATTGAACGAAATCTTCATCGTATTCAAACAACCGATGATTTTAATGATCCAGGGACAATGGAAATTCCATTAAAAGTTTTTTCAGAAATTTTAGCCAATGCGATTATTCACAGAAACTATTATATTCAAGCACCCATTCAAATTCATTTGTTTTCTGATCGACTGGAAATTGAAAGCCCAGGAACGCTTCCCAATACCCTCACTGAAGACAACATACGTGTTGGAGTGCATGTAGAAATCAACCCAACAATTCTATCTTTTTTGGCAAAAGATAAGCAATTTAGATATTCAGGGCGTGGGACAGGTATTCCTCGGGTGATTAAAATGTGCCAACATGAAGGAATTGCGATTCGGTTTGTCAATGATTCTCAGACACAACGGTTTTGCGTTGTTATTAGTAGAAGATATGGTATAATTGATTATGAAACTTATGACCGCTGATAAACGTAATTACAACAGGGAAGAAATAATGCCCGGCTTTTCAAAGAGTCAGAATTTCAACAAAAAATATGGAGGCCCAAAATGCAAAAACAACTATTTTTAATAATTATTCTTATCTTTTTTGCAAATTTTTCTTTTGCAAATGTTCCAGATGATCATAATACCCTTCAAGAGGCAATTGATGCTGCCACAAATGGCGATACCATCACTGTTGCCCCAGGCACATATACCGGAGAAAACAACAAAAACCTGGATTTCAATGGCAAAAGTATCACCCTGCTTTGCGATTCAGATTCTGCGCAATGCACAATTGACTGCGAAAATAATGGCAGGGGCATATATTTTCATTCCAATGAAGATGAAAATTCCATTTTATCCGGCTTTATTATTACCAATGGCAATGTGCCTAAAATGGGAGGTGGTATTCTGTGTGTGTCATCATCACCCAAAATAACCAATTGTGTTATTACTGGCAATATTGCCAAATGGGCTCGTGGTGGAAATGGCGGCGGCATTGCCTGCGTGGATGCTTCCCCTTCAATTTACAATACGACCATTCAATACAACGAAGCCAAATACAATGGCAGTGGTATTTACTGTCGCGGCAATTCTAATCCTGTTTTGGACAGTTGTGTGATTTCACATAACGAAAAAGCCCTTTATGGGGGTGGAATTTCTGCCCATGAACAATCCAATTTAACAATTATTAATTCTTTACTGTATGGCAATTCTGCACGTCAGGGGGGAGGGGGCTTATCATGTACATCATCACCAAGGATTCAAAACTCGGTGGTCAGCAATAATAATGCAAAAGATGGTGGTGGTATTGCCAGTTATTTTTCAGCGCCTACAATTGATTCAAGCTTAATCAGCAGCAACACTGCTGATAATGGCGGCGGCATTGCTGCACAGGCCTTATCCAAACCCATTATCACAAATAGTTCAATCAGTAATAATTCTGCAACCCAAAAAGGCAGTGGTGTGTCGTTGTATCCATCTGCTCAACCGACAATCACTGGGTGTACCATTTGGGGAAAAAACGAGAATGATGCCATCGCTGTAGATACCAGTGAAGAAGCCATTTCTGTTACCAATTCAGGACTGGCAACAGTTGCGAATTCAGCAGTTCAAGGTGGCTATACCGGGGATCAAAATATTGATATTGACCCTGTGGCACTTGAAGGTCTTATCAATGAGTATTCTTCCCCAAATCCTACTTTTTCTTTGACCGGTGGTGGATTGACAGCCTATCGTTTCCGCCTGGATGACGAATCTGAATGGCGAGAAGAACAGGTTATTTCTATCCCCATTCAATTGACACAATTGACTGAAGGTGGACATACCATTTACGTCGTAGGAAAAGATGCTTTAGGCAACTGGCAGCCTGATGACGCTGCAATGACTTTTCAATGGACTGTCGATATCACAGCGCCTGTTGTTCAAAGTCTGACAGATTCTTTTCAGCCCTGCAACAGCATCATCTGGACCTGGAATGCCTCAGAAACAGCACTATTTAGATACCTGATTGATAATGTTTCAGACAACCTGCCTTCAGGTGAATACGCAGATATTACATCTGTCACACAAAGTACAGGCGATGGTATCTATTATATTCATGTGCAGGCACAGGATATGGCTGGCAATGAAAGCGCAGTGGTAACAGTTCAGGCCACATTGGATAATCAACCGCCCAATGCAGCAATTCACTACTCAACCACTGATCCAACCATGAGTGCGGTTACTGCAACCTTAGTACCATCTGAAACTGTCACAGTAAGCAATAACAGTGGCGCATTGACCCGAACATTTTTAGAGAATGGCACATTTGTATTTACATTTGAAGATGCCGCTGGAAATACCGGATCTGCAACCGCAGAAATTGATTGGATCAGTAATTTTTTCCAAATCGTGGAGACGCTTCCCCAAAGCCCAAAAGCATTAACACAAACCACAGTTTTCATGGATATCAATTATACGAATACCCAACAGGATATATCTCTTCAAGGTCTGGGACTGCGCATTCATTATCCCTCACAGACATTGACTTATCAGGGCATGAGTAATATTTTGGAGCCGGTCAGCTCAGCTGCAAGTGATCAGGCAGAAACACCTGGCACAGATGATGGCAACCTTGTCACCGATCGATATATCGAAATCGCCTGGCAAGATGAAACCCTGAACTGGCCCGGTCAATCACTGCCAACACGGCTTTGTACAGTAGCATTTCAAACCGCCTCAGATCTTTTGGTTGGCTATACCTGTACAATCATCTATCAGGCAACACAAACTCATCAAGGCTATTTATTTTCTGCGGATCCTGTTTCTATAGAAATTCAGCGCTTTACCCTTGATGTTGATGCCAACCAGGCGGCTGATGCCTTAACTGATGGTTTATTGATTATTCGATATTTATTTGGACTCAAAGGTGGAAACAGTCTGATAGAAAATGCGGTTGACATGCAAAATGGGATGCGGACATCATCGGAAAATATCAGTGCCTATATCCAAAGGGGCAAATCCTATCTTGATATTGATGGCAACACACGTTCTGATGCCCTTACCGATGGAATTTTAATTCTAAGATACTTATTTGGCATTGATGAAGGTGACAATCTGATCAATGAAGCTGTCGATCCAAATGGGACGCGAAGCTCAAGTGACGATATTAAGACATATATTGAATCATTGATTGAATAAGATTATGAATACATCCATTTCAAAAGAAAAGCTGCTGGATATTATTGCAAAAGGCGAAAACCAGACTGTTGAGATTAAATCAGCCGGCGTCAAAAATGTGGATATTGCCAGAGAGGTTCCCCAAAGGCAGTCTGGCTGATTTAGATTTTGAAAGAATAATTAATTTCTTCAAATATAAACCCATTTCCCCGGTGGACATCCAAATTTTCTCAAAGAAGCCGGATACATGGATTTGTATAGTATAGTATGGGAATTCCCCAAAAAATTATCCAGTTATCCAAAGATTACTCCGGTCGTGAACCGGATCTAGAGGAAAGCTTTAATACGTTTCGTGTAATATTGTACCCAAAAGAACAATCCAAAGGAAAACAATGAAAAAAATTAAAATCGGTGCGTTAATTTCAGGCAGCGGCACCAATCTTCAAGCAATTATTGATGCCTGTGATAGTGGCAAAATTGATGGACAAATGGTGTTTGTTGGTTCAGACAATCCTGATGCACGCGGTCTGGATCGGGCAGCAAAGCACAATATCCCTGTTTTTATAGTGGATTATACCAGTATTATTAAACGACATCAAAATGATCCATTACCAGATGATTACGATCCCATTGATATTTATGAAAAACAAAGCATTTTTTCAAAATCTGACAAAGATCGAACAAAGGTGATGCAATTGCTAAGCAGCCGCATTTTAGCAGAGCGGGCCTTATTGGATCAAATGGCGCAATTTGAGTTTGACTTACTGGTTTTGGCCGGGTTCATGCGCAATCTGACACCTTATTTTATAGATCGAATTAATACAGATAAAGACCATCCCCGCATCATGAATATTCATCCTTCGCTGTTACCTGCTTTTCCCGGCACTGATGGCTATGGTGATACTTTCAGATATGGCTGTAAGGTGGGTGGATGTACTGTTCATTTTATTGATTATGGGGAGGACTCTGGACCGATTATTGGACAAAAAAGCTTCCCTTTTTTATCAGAAGATACTGAAGAAAGTATTCGTAAAAAGGGACTTGCCCTGGAATGGGAACTTTATCCTGAATGTATTCAACTGTTTGCTGAAAACCGGCTAAAAATCCAGGTCAACCATTATCAGCAAAACAGCAGTTGGAAAAATCGACAGGGTGTGACTGTTATTGCAGGCAAAAAACAATAAGAAAACCGAGGTGCCTGGATTTACTGAGTTTATATTGACATTCCATTTCGGTTCATGTATTTAGCAAATTATGAATACACTTATTCAAACACAAAATTTATCCCTTCATTATTCGCAACTCAGTCCTCTTTTAAGGCGGCCAATACATACTGTTCATGCAGTAAACAACATTGGGTTGACCATCATAAAAGGGGAAAGCCTGGGCCTGGTTGGTGAATCAGGCTGTGGAAAAAGCTCTCTGGGGAAAACGCTGATACGTTACAGTCAACCTACATCTGGCCATATTTATTATTCTCATAACAATACACCTGTTGACATTGCCAGTATACCTATTCGCCAGCTAAAGAAAGCAGGCATACGTCATAAGCTTCAAATGCTCTTGCAGGATCATGCATCAGCCATGAACCCCAGAATGTCAATCAAGCAAATTATTGGCGAGGCCATCACTGCACGCCCGGAAAAACCAAAAGACAACCGGCAGCATATAATTCTTAAATGTCTTCAACAAGTGGGCTTGAATGAAACCCATCTGAATCGGTATCCACATGAATTCTCTGGCGGCCAGCGGCAACGTATTTGTATTGCACGAACCCTGGCCATGCAACCCGAGTTTATTGTGCTGGATGAACCCACTTCCGCATTAGATGTTTCTGTTCAGGCACAAATTCTCATTTTACTCAATGATATTAGACAACAACTCGGACTGACTTATGTATTCATTACCCACAACCTTTTAATCTTAAAATATGTCTGTACTCGAGTTGCTGTCATGTATTTGGGGTCAATTGTTGAAATTATTGATGTGTTCGACTTGTTTGCCCATGCCAGACATCCCTATACAAAAAGTCTGCTCAATTGTGTGCCAGATATTGATAAAAATGGCAGCCTTTCACCCATAACAGGTGAAATACCCGATGTATCTAAAAAACAAATGGGCTGCGGCTTTTGTACGAGATGTCCCCATGCAACGCAAGAATGTGCAAGCATTCCACCAGAGTTGAAACAAATATCAAAAAATCATTGGATTTCTTGCCATAAAGAAGGGGATTTGGGGTTGGGGGCTGCCCCCAAATCCCCTTAAATATCATTCAGAACAGACATAAGCTGTCTTTCCAGCTTTTCAGCCATCTGAACTTCCTGTTCAATAGATTGCAGCAATTGCTGCGACATTCCAATCACGCCATTCAAAGGTGTTTTGAGATCATGACGAACCATTCGCTCGACATCTTCCTTAAGTTGTTCAGCGCGCTTTCGCTCTGAAATATCCCGAATAATAGACCATATGCCCACTGGATTATCTTTATGATCACGTATTAACCATGAACAGATTGATACAGACAGGCAATTCCCCTGTTTATCAATGATTTCTTGTTCATACTCATCTGTGTGACCTCGGGTAAGAATTTGATTGTTTTTAATATCTTGAAGCAGTGTGTGCCATTTGGGGGGAATCAGATCGGTCATATCTTTTTGTTTCAGTTCTTCTGCTGTGTAGGCAATCATTCTTAAAAATGATGGGTTGGCATCCTGTATCCGATTGTTCATATCCATGTATATGATACCATCAATACTGGAATTATAGAGACCGCGATATTTTTCTTCACTTTCTCTCAGGAGGGCTTCTGCATTGCGCAATTGTTCTTGCTGTCGATCACTAATTTTTATTAATCGAGAGGATTGTTTGTACAGCTTTTTATACTTTTTTAAGAGGTCTTTCAGGTCGTTACAAAGTGGATTGTCAGCGTGGGCAGCATCAGACAACAATTCTTCTGTTGTAAATATGATCTTTTCTTCAGTGCTGAATAATGTTCTTGTTGACATAGTATTAATATATTTAAAAATGAGTGGTTGAGAAAAATTTTAAACTTTCTCGCTGGACATACATCCGATGATCATTTTTCAGAGTAAACCATACCATCCGAAGAAATCCGCAATGCTGAATCTGGAAAATCTGTCTGTGTCAATTCTTTTAAAATACCTATCGCCTGTTTTTTGGGATCGTAAGCCGGCACACCAGCCATTATCTGGACAGTGGGAATGATTTTTCCTCTAATAAAATGGCCATTTTGAGCATCAATGAGAATTTCCAGAATAGCCCCAATTCCAGCCGGTCCACTCAGACGAAACTGGCCAAAGGTATAGAAATTACCCAGCGAATAAGCAATTAAACGATCACGATAACATGACAATGCACGCAAAACATGAGGGCCATGACCCAGCACCAAGTCTGCACCTGAATCAATGACTGCATGGGCAAATGCAATCAAATTACCACGTTTTTCGCCATAAAACATTTCCATTTCATCTTTGACATGTTGGGCATCCTTGCCTTCTTTGCCCCCATGAAATGAAACAATGACAATGGCGTATCGTTTGGATAAAGCAGTAACAATTCTTTGAGCATGTTTAATATTGGTCACAAGGTATGAATTTTTTGTAAAGCCAAATGCAACACAAGCAATTTTTTGTTTATTTACACGCACAACAACATGACCGGCTTTTGGGATTGCATGAATATTTTTTTCTTCAAGCACATCTGATGTCAACAGGTATCCTTCATCACCATAATCTGCTGTATGGTTGTTATCTATACTTAAAACAGTAAAGCCCATATCAACCAGAATATCAGCCAATGGTGATGGCATGCCAAATTCATAACACTTTTTTGCTTTTCGAGAAGATTCAGAACATTTCTGGGGTGGGGTGTTATCTTCCACAAAAACACCTTCAAGATTACCAAATACAATGTCAGCACCAGAAAAATAGTTGCGCATTTTTTTCGCCTGATTCAAATGCATATCATTGGGCAAAACAGGTCTTGGTGTCAGTGATCCAACCATGATATCACCCACTGCCCGAATGACTATCTGTTGGGCTGATGAAGCAGTTACAAGCCCAAGAAGAAAGCTTATTGTCAGAGATAAACACAATCGTTTTTTCATGTGATTTCCTGAGTGGCTGACAGGTCATTCATCACCAGTCCGGTAATGACTTTTGGATAAAAATAAGTGCTTTTTCTGGGCATTGTCAAACTCGCGTTGGCGACAGCCCTTACCTGTTCAATTCGGGTGGCATTGAGTAGCATTGCCATATCACACTTTCCTTGATCCACATTGTCAATTGCCTGTTGTATACTGGTTGTATAGGTAATCTGATTTTCATCATCCTGCTTTTGTTGATCCATTTCCAGGATACGTTCAAATATGATTTGTGTTAATATCGTGACATCCAGGTCTCGCAATGCGGGTTCTATTTGGTGTTCAGATGCCAGAACTTCAGGCTTGATAGTCAATAAAATGAATGCGCTATGATTTTTATCGTAACATCCCAGCCGGTGTAAGTTTTTCCCATCTATCAGCCCTTGAATGAATTGTTTCATCACTTTTGATTTTGTGTTTTTATCAAAAGGCAATGATTTAATATCAAAGTATTGAGTTGCTTTGTTCAAAAAGTTCTTTAATTGATTATCTGGAATAGTTGTCACTTGCCTGTGTGCCGGAAGTATGACCAGTCCCGGATCATCCATACTAGACAGATACATCATGACATATCTGGCCGGATGCGTATCTGGTAGTTGCCCTTGTTCTTCTTCCAATACATTTAGATATTGAAGTGCTGTTTCATAGCGATGATGGCCATCTGCGATAAATAAGGGCTTGTCTGCCATCGCTTTTTGGATGGTGGCATGAACTTGTGGATCCAGAATTCGCCACAATTCATGAGATTGTTGTCTGTCATCCTCAAAGGCGATTTCCGGTGGTTGATTTTCAATAGATGCCAACATTGTGTTGAGAATAGAACTGTCATGGTCAGAAAATAACGAAAAAATTGGACTAAAATTGGCATGGCATGACATCATGAGCTGTAATCGATCTGCTTTCACTTTTGAAAATGTTTTTTCATGCGGTCTGACCACGCCGGAATCAAAACTTTCCAGTTTTACCAATGCGATTAATCCATAACGATTGTATTGTTGATCGCCTGTTGAAAATTTCATGTTTGTCAGATAAAGGGCGGGCTCATTATCTCGAAGGAGATAACTATTGGATTGCCATGTTTCATAACATTCCAATGCTCGGGAATAACGATTTTGTTTTTGGTTGTCATTGCCGAGCTTTTTTCCTAAAATCAAGCGAATGATGTTGTATGGATCACATGAGTAATATGCGTCCTGTTCTTCTTCAGATATGACATCATAAGGCGGTGTCACTACTTTAGAAATATCCAACTTTTCTGTATTGTAGCGAATGCCTCTAAAAGGTTTCACAATTGCCATTTGATTATTCCTTTAGCTCTTAATATTCAAGCGTTTTTTCAGACGATCTACCAAATATTGTCTGTCTGGATAGATTTGCAATCGTTAAATCAATCTATCATAAGTCTGCCTGGGAAATGAACAGTACTCACTTGCCAGAAGAAAACTTGAACAGTAAGTTTAATTAACAATATATTTGGTCGGATTAACAGGAGCACCATTTAATCGAACTTCGTAATGAAGATGGGGACCTGTGCTTCTGCCAGTATTGCCCATTGTACCAATAACATCTCCTCGCTTGACAATGTCACCATCTTTTTTAAACAGTTTGTTCATATGGGCATAGCGTGTTTCCATACCATGACCATGATCAATAACAATCATTCTGCCATAACCGCCTTTTCGGCCAGAAAAGGTGATCAGGCCTTTGGCTGCGGCAACAATTTTGGTTCCAAGATGATTGGCAATATCAACCCCTTTATGAAATTCACGACGACTGGTGAAAGGCGACACCCTGTAACCAAAAGGTGAGGAATACCAGCCTTTTGTGGGGCGAATAGATGGTGTGCATGCCAGGATTTCGCGACGTTCTTCAAGAGAATCTAGCAACCTGATAAAACTATTTTCCTGACAAAAGGTTGCAACCTGAATCTGCTCTGCCTGGTCATTCATATTTCGCATCAGAGAACTATGTGTTTCCTGAAGGGATTGATTGGCATCAAGATCTTCTGGCAATGTACCGCCAACACTTAAAATACTGTCTTTTGATGGCATGTCCAGATTGGCCAACGTTCTCACTTTCATTTCAAATTGGTTGAGATAAGCCACACGCTGCTTCAGAACATTGATTTCTTGTGCAAATTTTTTTATTTGCTGACGCTGGGCAATCAGTTCGGCGGTTTTGTTTTGAAGTTTCTGATTGAGCAAAGTATCCTTGACATAGTGGGCCTTGAGAAATGAATAGTCTGGCACTATGTAAAATAATGAAAACAATAACAATAAAAAGCCAATTGATGCGCTAAACGTTAAGAGTTTGTTTAAGCTAAATTGACAAGATTTTGAACCTCTTGATGAAAATACGATAAAATGGATTTTATTCATAATCTTATTCCTGTTGTATCTCTCAACCTGATTGTTCTAAGCAAAGACAATAATTAAGAATCAGGTTGAACATATTTTTTGATTACAAAGTTGAATAATATAACAACGTAAAACAATAATGTCAAGTAATTTCTTTTTTTTGGAAATCAGGGCCGGATATTTCGCCGATTAAATCGAAATGCCAGTTCTTTTTTTTCAAGCGGTGCCAGGGAGACATCAAAAACTAATTTTGATGCACTTTCAAGGGTAAATGGGATATTGCATTCAATCATTTCCCATTGTCCTTCAATATGTTGAATGACAGATAAGCTGGCTGGCGCAGTTTTATAATTTTTCAATTTTGCCAGGATATATTCTTCAGTGTCGTAAAGCACAATTCTATTTTTGCGATTATTACGAATATTGATTTTACGTTTTTCCATCACACGTTGATCAACAGAAAGGTCAAAACTTCTGGCAATACAGATTTTCATTGTTTCGCCCACCGGCACTGGATCAGTTTTGTCTTCTCCCAGAAAAATAGGTTCGCCATCCTGACCATCCTGAAACACTCTGATTTTCCCAGCAGATAAAACATAGTCTCCCAAACCATTTTTAGAAATATTATCCATTGTGTAAAATACCGGGATACCTGTTTTTTGGGGGTGATGATTCCGCCAGGATTCCTTTTGCGCATCCCACTCCCATCGCTTTTCCATGACAATATTTTCAACATTTTTCAACAGTATCTTTTGCGTTTCACCATGATCCAGTTGAACTGGCATCATTTTGCCATATCCCAGCCAGACATTTGCAAAAGAAAACTTTTCACCGGAAAAATTTCTGACAATGAGCGACATTTGCAATCGGGCACGGGTTTCATCTTTATTGACAAACACCCGGTATTGAATAAGATGATCCAATCCCTGAAGCAAGTAGCACACACGAACCTGCTCATCCTGTGTTTTTGGGCTGTAAATTTTCCATACCAACGCATTTTCATCCGATGGGTAACTGACATGCATTAACTGGACTGTATCAGGATGTGTTAATATCAGTAATTGGATGGAATCTGGATCTATACGAACATCTTTCCAGGCAAAATCGACTGTGTTTACTCCCTTTTCAAGGTGCAATGTCCGCTCTTCTTCGATAAAGGCGCCATCAACATGGTCCAGCCGGATAACAATTGCACCTCTTTCTGGTAATGCAACAAACTTGATGCGTGATACAACTGTATTGGGCAAGATGATAATACAAATGCCTGCGATCAATATTAAACGATACAAATTATTGAACATTTATTATAACTCCTCCTGATCAGGAAAGCGCTGTGTGCGATCTTTTTCATTTAGCCTTAAGAACCAACTCGCCCAGGTCCATTTTTTTTTGGTCTTTTAATTTAAGCTTTTGAACAAGGACTGGCCGATTTTTAGACTGAATGGTCAATGTATACTTACCTGGTTTTAATAAAGGAATGACAAAATCACCATTGTTATCTGTGTGTACTTGCTTTTCTTCTCGCCATCCTTTCATGGCAACACTAACATTGGGAACCCCTGATGCTGCCATCCCGCCAACTGATGCCACAACCCGACCATAAACTGTAACTTTTTTTACATCTTTTTTTTGTGATTCCGGCTTTTTGGTTGTATCTGTTTTTGGGGACGTTGCTTTTGAGGGTGTTTGTGGTGGCGTTGCACCTGTTTTTTGAATGACAATCTTTGAGGCATCTTCAGTGATTTTGCATGGCCCAAAATCCTGGGTTAGCAGCATGGCTGCATTGGCACTTTGAAGGTCAGTACGACTATAAATTCGACCATTAATCCGGATATATGCACTTGGATTGGTTATAGCAGTTGATGATAATGCCCGGATATCAGACTGAAGCGTCTTAATTTCTGTTCCCAGATCTTTAACCTTAGTTTCAAGATTGGTTATTTGGGTACGCATTTTTTCATGGCGACCAAAGTATTTTTCCATATATTCTTGAATATGTTGGAGGTTTCGGAATTCCTTTGTATAATCCGATGCCTTCATTTTAGAATCCATGCTGCCCATATATTCTTTTATTTTGAGCATTCGATTTTGGGGGGGCACCTGGTCCAGGCTATCGAGTTTTCGTCGCATGGGGCCGGATAATTTTTTCGTATATTGTTTGATCCAACTGATATCCTGGGCATTAGTTTCAAATGTTTTGAATTTTTGATGATAGCTTTCAAGTAAGGGTTTTGATTGCTCCAGGTCTTTTTGTTTGTCTTCAAGAGATTTATTAAAAGATGCCAATCGCTCTTTCACTGCTTCATTTACTCCAAAGCTGAGTTTGGAAGGCCCGGACACCTCAGTTCCTACTTCCAGGGCGGTAATATTTCCCAAAGCCACAAGATTGGATATCAGAATTTTGCCATTTTGAACATTGATTTCCCCCCCGGACTGCACTTTTGATTTCATGATTTCTTTTTGCACAACCACATGTCCCAAGGATTCGATAACAACATTTTTTAAATATCCGGCAACAACTTTACCCCTGGTTTGAATTTCAGCCCCAATAATGCCTTTGGCAGCGACGATATCCGCAGTAGCATCAGCAACACCGGACAACTCGCGTGCTTTGATCCGACTGATTTCAGCTTTAACATCAGCCTGCTCATCTCTTTTACAATGCTCTAGGGTATTTTTAAGACGTTTCAATTGTTTTTGAACTTTTGAACTGACCCCAACCATAATATGACAGGATGCAGAATAATCTGAGCCAATTTCAGCAGCCCTAACTCCTTGGGCAGCGGTTATCTGGGAGGCAACAATTTTACCTCGCTCACACAAACATTTGCCGCCTACATTGATATTTGAATCCACAATTTCTTTTTCTACTTGAACATCATTTTTTGTTGTAATTTGAGCCGCTTTCATAAATTTAGATTTCACCACACCATTGGCCTTAATTTTTGCGCCAACGATTCCGCCAGAAACAAGAACATCACCAGTAGTATTCACCTCTGCATTCATAATGGCCGATGTTTCCAATTTTTCCGCCTTAACCTGAAATCCAGGACAAACTTCACCTTTTACATGGACAATACCATCAAAAAATATATGGCCGGTTTGCATGCCCACATCCCCATTAATGGTCAAGACCTGATGTACATTAATTTTGCTGCTCTGATCAAGTTCTGGCATACCATTTACGCCGGCAAATATTTTAAGACCATCAGGCGATCGCTGAACCCCCTTTCCAGTTTTGAGAACAGCATTTTTAGGTTTTGCAACATCAATCACCTTTCCAGTGACATCCAACCCGGGCTTTCCTTCTTCAGGTGGAATTATTTCTGCAAGTAAAGCGCCTTGTTTGATCGAAATGGTTTCACCTCTATTTTTATAGTCTATGGAACCATCTTTTTTTTCTGTTCCCTTTTTTTTGGGATCAGTTTCAAAATGAAAAACAACACGCGCATCTTTTGGTGGCTCAGGGTTTGTCCCCTGGGCGATCTTAAAAGGCCGCCGACGTTTTTTCTTGTTTTTGATCCATTCTTTGAGGCTTTTATTCGTCACCAATCCATGAACAATACCGCTGGACTCAATATAATGTTTCAAGTCCAAAAGACGTGTTCGGATTGGAAGCATGGCCTTAACTTTGATAAAGGCCTCTAGTTTATCCTCAGTCATCGAAATCTGTAAGTTTTCTTCAAGGTTTAAATCTGTGTATGGTTCACCTGTTTCTTCTTCCTCTTCTTCTTCTTCCTCAACGATTTCGGTTTTATGTGCTGTTTGTTCAGAAACGTCATCAATCTCATCCTGTTCAGGGGGTTCATCAGTTTGTGGTGTTGTTTTGCTTGCTTCATCTTGATCAGGTGTTTGAGCAGGAGGTTGTGGTGCAGTTTTGCTTGACTCATCCTGGTCAGGTGTTGGATCCGGTTGTGGTGAAATTTTGATAGGCTCATCTTGATCAGGTGTTTTATTGGGTTGCGGAGCGGCAGTTTTGTTTGCTTCATCTTGATCGGGTGTTTTATCAGCTTGTGACTTTGTTTCAGCAGCTTCATCTTGACGAGATGTTTTGTCAGTTTTTGTCTCTGCTTCAGGTGTTTCATCCTGGTCAGGCGTTTTAGGCATTTGGGCTTTTGTATCTGGTTCAGAGACTTCTTTTGGTGAAATTATTTCTGTTTTTGCCTGTGTTGATTCCCGGTAAACCTCTCTCTCTTTAGCCACTATATCTCTTTGTTCTTCTGATATCAATTCTTGCTCTAACAACACATCACCCAAAAAGATTACATTGCGGCGCTCAGAGTATTTTTCAGCCTGATATTTCAAGGCTGATTCGAGTTGTTCAGGTGTAATAAATCCTTTTTCAACAGCAATTTCACCAAAACTCTTGCGTTTCTTTTTATCGGTGATCAGGCGATTCTGGCGTTTCAAAATAGCATCCCGATAACGAACATTCATTGCACCGGAATCCACAAGCAAATCACCAATCAGCACAATATAGTTGGACTTTTTGTATATATAATCTTGTTTTCGGAGGGCATCCTTAACTTGCTCAATAGTTAGCAATTTATTCTTAATTGCAATGCGGCCAAAACGTTTGTCCAACTTAACAATTTCTGCCATTTTGCCATCATTGACAGTGTGAACCCCTGTTTTTTTCGATTCTGATGTTTCCATAATCTACCTTTTATGCAATAAAAAAACAGTTTGTCAACAAAATAACAACTACAAAATATTTATTTTTTCAATTTTTTCATAATATATGCCTGCTCCTTGATATATGACTTTTTTATCCAAAATATTGATAAAATAAAAACAGATATCCTGATTAACCAAATGAATATAGTGACATAAATATTATTTGAGTTGTTGAATATATGCACAAGCATTGTTGAATTAAACCAATAGTAACAATTAATGGCCAAAGCACCATAAATTGATATTAATAAACCCGCACGTTTTTTTAAAACCAGAAAATCCAAAAGATATAATGAAATGCAACTCACAGAACAATAGAGCAAAAAATATAAATACATCATCAATATAGAAATCTGGGGGGGATCAGGGATCAAATAAAAACCACACACAAATCCAGGAAAAATGCCTGCAAAGAATTTATATGAATTAAAGAAAAAAGTATCTTTATCGTACAAGTTTTTTAAAAACGAAACATCAGGGGCAACATCAAAACAGTTTTTCGTACACCCAACGCAATCCTGATAACAATTGCGAACACTTAAAAATGGACTATGACCATATAAACGTTCCACAGTCATTACCGGACAAAATGTACTGCACCAGCCACTTTTACCTTTATATAAAAATCCCATAATAAACGCACTGACTGCTAAAATGATCAGTAATGAAAGCAGTGCGTCAGAGTTGGTATTAAATAAAAACTTTCGGGCGGAAACAAATACAAGTAATAACGATATCGCAACAACAATTCCATACTTTTTAGGCCATTCGGGTAATTTTTGTTCTTTTGAAAATCCATACTGGGTTGGGAACTGATTAATTTCAGATATGGGGCACATATTTCTCCAGAATCCTGTTGATAGGAAGAGTCCAAGGGGGACAATAGGAATAACAATTCTCCAAAAAATAAATAAGCCTTTATCAGGCTTCAGGTATAAAAGAACTATGATTGCAATTAAAGCAAGCAATGTTACTATTCTGATAAAATGCCATGTTTTTTCTGAAAAAATTGATGGTAATTTTTTTGCCGGGGGAAATAACTCTTTGTATTCCATGTTTTTATCCTTTTTGTTAATGGGGTTTGATATTCATGTTCCCACGCGCCATGTGGGAAGGTAAATATTGCAACGCGCCTAAGGTTGTTCTTTTTATTACTGTATTAACAGGGGTCGCATCTTAATTATTAACTATTTATTTTATTACAGGCTCTCATTGTCCTTTATCTGACATTAATGATTAAGCGTAGGGCTAATCAAGGTATGACCCCATTGGTTTCGACATTCTAGCTTAGCGTACCATAAGACTAAAAAAATTGAAATTCAATAAAATATTTGTAATTCATTGTAAAAAGCGCTATATCTTCAATTATCTATCGATTACAATATATACAATATAATTAAACAACTGTAAATAACTTATTGTTTTGCGCAATAAAAAGCGGACACCATAACAAAAATGCTTACACTGAGGCATGATAAAAAACAGCCATGCGTTGATTTCCCCAGTGAAATCAAAAAAAAGGGCACCAGTAAAAAAGAAACAAGTATTCACATTGGTGAATACCATGCTTCCAAAGTGCCAACAATAATTTACACCCTGTTAGGTTCTTGTGTGGCAGTTTGTTTGTATGACCGAAAAAAAAAAATCGGTGGTATGAATCATATTTTGTTGCCAGGCTCCGCATCCATGAGTACTTTCAATGATTGCGCTCGATATGGTATCAATGCAATGGAACTGCTGATTTCTCGGATTATCAGACTGGGCGGGGAAAAAAAAAATTTAACATCTAAAATTTTTGGTGGAGCCAATTTGCTGCCATCAATACCCTATGAAAGATGTGTGGGAAAAAAAAATGTTTTGTTTGTATTGAATTTTCTTGCACAGTCATCAATACCTGTTCTTAGCCAGGATGTCGGTGGCAATGATTCCAGAAAAATTTTTTTTCATACCGATACTGGCGATGTTTTTCTCAGACGTTCATTATCTATCCATTATCAAAACATTCTGGACCAGGAAAAGAAAGCATTAAAAAGTGTTCAGAAAAATAAATACAAGCCTGATAATGAAATCATATTTTGCTAGGAAAGTCTTGAAATATAACAAAAAACAATATCAAACCGATAAGCAAAACCTTCCATTACAGTGCTTGACAATGACTTGCGGTTTGAGTATATGAAGCTTGTTCAGTGATTATAGCAAGAACCATTCCCACGATCCAGCGTGGGAAAACTTTTGATGGGCGCCAACCTTCTCGTATCAGGCTTTTTTTGATACAGGATGTTGGTGTCTCGTCTATGGATACGTTCCCACGCTGGATCGTGAGAACCATGCATAATATAACAAAATGAAACTCAAACAACTTGAGATATCAGGCTTTAAGTCTTTTTGCGATAAAACAAAAATTCAATTCCCGACCGGTGTATCAGCCATTGTTGGCCCCAATGGCTGTGGAAAAAGTAATATCCTGGATGCCCTTCGATGGGTCATGGGCGAACAAAGCAGCCGGCAACTTCGCGGAAAATCCATGGATGATGTCATCTTTGCCGGTACTGATACTCGTGCGCCATCCAATAAAGCCGAAGTTTCCCTGACCCTCATCAACGACAATAAGCAATGTCCAGATGAATATAAAGACCATAAAAATATTGTGATCACCCGCAGCCTGAATCGTAAAGGTGAAAGCGGATATTTTATCAATCGAACCCCGGCACGTCTCAAAGACATTCAAAATTTGCTCATGGGCAGTGGCATGGGATCGCGAACTTATGCCATTGTTCAACAAAATAATGTGGGGGCGATCACTGAAGCTGGCCCTGATGAACGTCGTGTGTTTATTGAAGAAGCTGCTGGTATCATGCGGTATAAGTTCCAAAAAAAAGAAGCATTGAAAAAACTGGAATCTACCAATCAAAATCTACTTCGGGTAAAAGATATTGTTGATGAAGTGGCAAAGCAAATGAAAAGTGTTCAACGTCAGGCCGAAAAAGCCGAACGTTTCGGTAAACTTCAAGAACGAATCTTTTACCTGGATGTATCAGCTGCCATTATTCGAAAAGAAACCATTAATAAAAATATTGAAAAAACAAATAATCTCTTGGAATCATTGCGTAATCAGGGATTAGAGCAAGAAAATCGCCTTCAGGAGCTTAACGATGCTATTGAGAACATTCAACGCGAAAGACTGATTAAAGATAATGCCATAGCTGAACAACGTGCCCGCCAGTTTGACCTTCAAAGACGCATTGATAAGATGGAAAATGATCGCTTGCATGGTCAAAAAGACCTGGAACGTTTGGGACAAGAAATTCAGGACATGGAAGACAATCAAAAAGATCAAAAACAAAGAAATCTTGAAATATCCACTGAAATGGCGCGTGTCAACGATGAAAAAGAGCGATTGGCTGAAGAATCCGATGATATCAAAAAACGTATTCAAGAGGAAGAAAGTCTCAGTCAGGAAATGCGCGATGAACTAGACAAATTAAACAGCCGCATTGAAACTTCTAAAGCAGGTCTCATGGACTTGTTGGCACAAGAAGCCCGATTTAAAAATGCCCAAAAAAATGCCGAACAAAACAAAGCATCCCTTGATGAACGATTTCAAAAAGCCCGGGCTGAAGAAATTCAAGCCAAAAGAAGAGTCACTGAATTGACTAACAAATCAAAAGCCGCAAAAGAAACCCTGGAACAACTTAAAGAACGTAACGCTGAAATAGAAATGATCATTGAAGACCTGCGTGATAAGCTGGATCAAAAAAGACATCAATTATCGCAACAAATTAAAAAAGTTCAAAACATGGATATCAGTCGCAGTAAAGTGAAATCCAGGTATCAAACCCTCAAAAAGATGGATGAAAACCATGAATGGTTTAAAGGGGGAATTAAAGCAATCATGGCACGTCAGCAGGTGGATGATCGCATTCTATCACTGGTGGTGGATGTTATTGAACCCTTTCGTTATTATGAAGAAGCCCTTGAGGTGGCCCTGGGTGAAGCGCTTCAGTTTGTGATTGTCAAAGATGCTGAAACTGGCATTGATGCAATGACTTATCTCAAAGACAATAATGCTGGGCGCAGTGGTTTTTTGCCAGGCACTTGCGAAAAAGAAACTGTCAGAACAACATGGCCCAAACAATTGAAACTATCGGTAAAGCCTTTGATGGATTGTTTATCTGTTAAAAAAGGATTTGAAGAAGCTATTGAGGGATTATTGGGGAATGTTTTGGTGGCTAAAGACATTCATGATGGTATCACTGCCTGGAAAGCATATCCAGATTGTCGGGTGGTTACACAATCTGGTGAAAGTATTTCTGAAAAAGGAATCCTTATTGGGGGAAGCAAGACTGAGGGGATTATTGCAAAAAAACAAGAGGTCAAACAACTTGAAGCCCAATTGAAGGAAATTGAAGATGAATTGATTAATGCAAAACTGGCACAACAAAACCTGGAAAATGAGCTAAAAGAAATCGAAAGTGACTTACAAAGGCAATCTCACACATTAAACACCCAGAGAAATAATGAAATTGAATCGGAAAAGCAGCTGTATCGTCTGGAAGAGGATTTGAAGCATGCCCAGCGAAATCTTGATTTTTTGAGTGATGAATGCAAACGCCTGTCCGGTGAAGAAACAATGATCAATGAAGAAATATCCAAAAGTGACCAGGCCTTAAATGATGTTACAAGGGACATTGAAGAAACACAAAAAACCATTTCTAAAACATCCACAGAACTGACCCGACATACTGAACAACTGGAAGACTATCAACAAAAAGTCATGGATTTAAAGCTGGAATCTACCAATGTTCAGGCAAAGCTTGAAAGTCAGGTGAGTACATTACGACGCTTGCAAACATTTGAAAATGAGGGGCAGGAAAGAGAAAAGCGATTGGCTGAAGATATCAGTGAAAAAACACGTCAAATCAGTACACTCAAAAAACAGATTGATGAGTATGATGAATACCTTAAGGTAAGACAAACAGAAATCAAACAATTGGAAGAAAGTTTATCTGAATCCCAGGCTGAGTTTGAGCATATTGCCAAAAGGATGGAAGAAAACAATGCGTCCATGTCAAAAATCAAGGGCGCTCAAGCCCAAATCCAACAAAAAACTCAGGCCCTGGAGCTGGAGCAGTCGCAACGAAAACTAAAATTGGAAAATATTGATGCCCGAATCAAAGAACGATTTGACCAGGAACTTGACGACATCCAAAAAGATTTTACACCTGAACGAGAAATGCCATTAACAGAAATTGACAAAGAGTTGTCAGGAAACCGCAAAAAACTCAATCAAATCGGTGCGGTGAACATGGATGCAATTGAAGAATATAAGGAACTGGAACAACGTTTTGAGTTTTTAAGTCGAGAGCAGGATGATTTAAACACAGCGGTCTCAGATTTAAACAAAGTGATTCGGAAAATTAATAAAATCTGCAAAGAACGATTTGTGGTCACATTTAATCAAATTAATGAAAAGCTGGGTGAAGTGTTTCCACAGTTATTTCAGGGAGGGTCTGCAAAACTGGTTATGACCGAGCCTGAGAAGCCATTAGAAACAGGGGTTGAATTTATGGTTCATCCCCCTGGTAAACGTTTGACACGCCTGACCTTATTATCTGGGGGTGAAAAAGCCCTGTCTGCCATTGCTTTCATTTTTTCCATATTCTTAATTCGACCGGCAGCTTTTTGCGTGATGGATGAAATTGATGCTCCCCTTGACGAAGCCAATGTGGGCCGATTTAATCGTTTATTAAAGATTATTGGACAACAGTCTCAAATTATTATGGTTACCCATAATAAGGGCAGTATGGAATTTGCAGACATCTTATTTGGCGTTACAATGGAACAAAAAGGGGTGTCAAAGCTGGTATCTGTTAATTTAACTGATGATCGTTTAAACTAACGCCTTTTGCTTTCAATAACTGACCTGTCCCTTGTAATGCGGTCCGCATATAAATATCTGGATATGCCATAGGCCCAATGTGATTTCCAGGGAGAATCGTCACTGTTCTTTGGGTGAAATTTGGATCTGTCCCTTGAAAATATGTCTGCCAGAAATCGTTTCTATGCTGGTCTGTAATGTGCGGTTCTTTTTTGGGAAGACAGGCATTGGTGGGATGAAACACAAAATCCGAAGCGCCAAACATTACCACAATATGTTTAAGATGTGACACCTGCGCCCCTGTGTGATCTGCCAGAAAAGTACAATCATGCATATCCTTGACAGGCCGAAAGGGTTTTAGAACATGAAAATGCCCACTCAGACAGGTTGATGGTGATCGCAATGAATCACCAATGGTTCCAGATGACAGCCCCCAGGTTGCCTCAATCACTTTACATAATTGCCCGGTCAAAATGCCTTTAGCAATATTGGCACATTCAACGAAAAAGTAGGACAACAAGCAAACAGTTTTATCAACACGTGTGTACCCCCAATGAATGTAACCAGCGGGTGTGATTTGTGCCAATCCTTTAATTGTTCCGGGATACGCACTGGCAATGCGTCGTGCCAGTAGCCCCCCATGGGACCATCCCATTATTGTCAGTTTTGATGAAATAGGAAGATAGGCATCAATACCACTTTCTTTCACTTCTTGATTATTAATCAAAACAGGCATTTCAGTTATTTTAGTATAACCATCCAGTCGGATACCTTCAGGCGCTAATAATTGCCGCGCCATTTCCATGAGAATAACAATTTTTCCTTTGTCGCCACGCCATTGAGAGTCTTTGCCAAATGGTGTATCCACAACCGGCACCACCACAATGCCCGACTTTGAATTTAAGGCCAGTTTTGATACAAACTCAAAAGCAATTTGCGGGCGTTGTTGTTGACCATGAATCAACAAAATAACATTGCCATTCACTCGACCTTGTATCAAATTTTGTTTCTTTTCAGTGGCTGTTCTGACATCATAGACGACCGAGTATGATGACAATGCTTCACGATTGAAACTTACCTGCCATTTACGTACATCCGGCTTTTGCGGGATTTCTCGCTTGACTGCTATGGCTGGATTTGTTAGAAGAATAAATAAAACTGATACGATAATTCCTTTTTTCATATTGAACTCCTTTTTGTAATGTTTACAATTTTACACTTCCTTGGATCAAATGGGGGCAGACCTTGATTATCTTATTACTGGTTAATCAAGACAAGCAAAGTCAGACCCCACATGATTTAATATAATCTTGATGATTAATCAATACTCTTTTTATTATTGTCCAAATTTGGTTTTTCCTGGCATGGAAAAAAGGCAATATCTATGCCAAAAAGTAAAGCTGAACGATATTTTCGTAAAAATGATATGAGTGTAACCAAAATAGACTGAATTCCGGGGACATGACCTTATTTTTTGATATATTATAAGATTTTATGTCAAGAAATAAGGATCGTGTCCCCGGAATTCAGTCTATTTTGGTTACACTCAAATGATATACAAAGGAGAACCTATGAATAATCCCTACGCAGTCAGCGATTTTGAAAAAATCAGACTGAATGGTTTTCAATACGTTGACCGAACTGATCGGATACCAAATATAGAGAACGTCGGACAATATCTGTTATTTTTACGCCCCCGCCGCTTTGGCAAATCTTTATTGTTATCCACATTAAAAAATTATTATGATATTGCAAAAAAGGATACTTTTGATGCATTGTTTTCCGATTTGTGGATTGGCCAGAATCCAACGTCACTGGCCAATCAATATTTTGTTTTAAAGTGGGACTTTTCTTGTGTAGAATGTTCTGGAAGTGATACTGATCTCAGGCATTCATTGTTTGATCATGTCAATAGCCGCATTAAGATTTTTGAATCTGATTACGCGCATTTAATTCAATCAAAAATTGAAATTGACCCTGATTCTGCAATTAATAGTTTTGAAAGTTTACTGTCCTGCATAAAGAAAACTTCCCACAAACTATACCTTTTTATTGATGAATACGACAACTTTGCCAATGAATTAATGGCAAGGCGGAAAAAAGAATATTTGAATATAACCGGACTTGATGGTTTTTTGAAAACATTTTTCAAATCACTCAAATCAGCAACAAAGGGCCTGGGACTGGATCGAATGTTTCTTACAGGTGTAACACCTATTCTTTTGAACGATATTACCAGTGGTGACAATATTAAAACTGATATTCATATTCTGCCCCATTACGCGGATCTTTGCGGCTTTTCAGATAAAGAAATAAAACATCTTATTCAAATTTTTGCTGATTCTCTGGAAACCAGATCCGACTTATTATCCCCTGTATTTCCTGATGGTAAAAAGGCATGGATGGATGACATATATCGATTGATGGTCAATTCATATGATGGTTACATGTTTTCGCCCTATATTGAGAAGCGGGTGTACAATCCCACATTGGTGATGTATCTGTTTAAACAATTGGAACAACTGGATGGCCAACTTCCAAAAACCTTATTAGACCATAATCTGCTCGCAGATGAAGGCCGGATAGAATATATTGCAAACCTACCCGGGGGGACTGAATTGATCATGGAATTGAATCAAAACAAAACCATTGAAATTAAAGAAATTGCATCTCGGTTTGGATTTAAAAACATGATTGAAAAAACTGCTAAAACACAAGTTTTTATGGGATCCTATCTCTATTACATGGGAATGTTGACCCTGGGTGAAACAGTTCCATCAGGTTGGCAGCAATTAAAAATTCCCAATCCAGTTACGCAAAGCCTTTATATCGACAGTATCGCACAGTGGATTATCAAAGATTCAGAAACAAGAGATTTTGGATTTCACGAAGCCCTGGCATTCACCCGAGAAGGCAAAATCGCCCCCTTGCGAAGTTTTATTGAAAAACAGGTATTTCCAACATTTGACTGGCGAGATAAACGATGGGTAAACGAATTGACAATCAAAACCATTTTCATGTGCCTGTTGAATGACAATGCCAATTATTTAATGATCAGTGAACGTCAGACCCGAACAGGCTATGCCGACCTTGCCATGATTGTTCGACCAGATCGCAGGTCATTCAATTTTAAAGATATCTTGATTGAGTTTAAATATATCAAAACAAAGAATCTATCTGTAAAAAATCTTAAAAAACAATCAGATAAGTCTTTGTTTGAATTAAAGGCGGTTCAAGATAAACTGAAAAAAGCAAGATCCCAGGCCAAAAAATATGCAAAGGAGTTAAGGGATGAATTTGGGGATGTCATTCAATTGACCACTTATGCGGTGATTGGGATTGGTTTTGAGCGGTTGTTGTATAAAAAATTGGTGTAATTGGGGTCAGAGTAAAATTAAGCTTACACTGATAACTTAGGGATTCTCTGAAAATAACTTCCCCATTATTGATATTGTTCGCTTTGAGGTAAATGTACTGTAGAGACGTAGCATGCTACGTCTCTACACGACCTTAATTTTTTTTGTACCATCAAGAAAAATGCGCATGTTATTTTCCAAGATTTCCTTAATTTTACCCGAAGAGTTTTTCATGGTTTGAACTCAAGGGATTTCACGCATCAAAAACTGCTCCATACTTTCCAAATCGTCATGATTTTTCGCAAGAACTGTATAACTATCTTTGATATCTGCTGTCAGGTTTCGAACATCCAGGTCAAGGGCATAAAGTATATTAAACCAGGCCAGCAGTTCCGCAGTTGAGGGCTTTTTTTTGAGGGGCAGTTTCTGAATTTTTTTAAAATGGTCAATTGCTGGTTTGATATA